>Ga0164290_1000135_pt1 | contig 276121 bp, 298 predicted proteins | sample Micstemetagenome_FD_108782 | JGI IMG/M metagenome (GOLD analysis project Ga0164290, IMG submission 108782) | Contaminated culture microbial community from soil near Moab, Utah, USA - Microcoleus steenstrupii SON62 (Illumina Assembly) | ecosystem: Environmental > Terrestrial > Soil > Soil crust... | reverse complement strand
GTAGTGCTTGCCTGTCGGGTCGATCGCCAGCGCTTTGCCGTAGACCGTGCCGCGCTCGTCGTCGTCTGCCGGGCTCCAGGTCGAGATGTACCCGTATTTGGAGTTCATGTGGGCGACGTTGCCGTGCGGCAGGCTCACCGCCATCACGTCCTTCAGCCGCCGGCACAGTCCCTCGCTCGAAAGGCGGGATCCCATGCTCGATTGCCAACGCCCATCGAGGCCGAGCACCCCCGCTTCGCCAAGTCCGTTGACCAACTGCCGCGAGAGCTCGATGGGTGACAATGGCCGTGGTGACGGAAGCGGATCAGGGTTGTAGCGCGCTTCCCAGGGTTCCATAAGTCCGGGAAAAAACCCGATGGGCGGCTGCAGGTGATAAGCGGTGGCGCCCCTTAACACCAGGTTCGTTGCCGTGGTAGTGGACCGACTTGCCGGTCCCGACCTTTGCCGCTCCGGCGGCGATCATCGGGTTCACCCACCCGCGCAGTTCGTCTCGTCGCTCTCAAACGGATTGGCATAATTGACGCTGCCGCCCAACGAGGCCGGCAAGCCCTGCTCTCTGGCCCGCGTCCCGATCGTCGAGGGCTTTCCCTGAGCGCGCGCCGCGATATGGGCGTTGACGAGGCTCTGCACTCGTCGGCTGGCCTTCGGTGCTGCCTGCACACTGCCGTAAGGGTCATATTGCGCCGGGCCTGTGATTTTGGTGAACGCGCGTGGATCGTTTAGGACATCAGTGATCGAAGAGCCGTAGCGCTCTGTCGCCATCCGGTTGAGAATGGTGTCGACCACCATCTCAACCATCGCCTTGTGTTCCTGGGGCGCCAACCCGTGGTCGACCTCGGTCTGTACCACTCGCGCGATGTAATCGATGTCCTGCTCGGTCAAGTCGACAACGTTGGGCATTTGGCCAATCCTGGTTGATCGTGAAGCTCTTTGCGCATCTGCAGGGACTGTTTCCCGTAGCTGTGGCGGCGCCGGTGCAGCGCCGCTGGCTTGTCCCGATGACTGCGCCGCCATCGTTCTGCCTTTGTTCTTTGGCTGGTTTTGATACTTGCTCGAAAGGGGTAGCGATCAATGAAGCTCACCGCTGGTTTTCTTCTCGCGATGGCGTCCTTCGCCCTCGCTTCGCCGGCCGCCGCCGCTCGGTGTTATCAGAACGAAGATAATCCCGACTGGACTGTCACCATTAATGATCCGGGCATAGAACCAGAGATGGTTTGGAACCAAGGAGGACAAGTCGTGGAGCTAGGCACATCCGGTGCTGGCACCGGTATCCCCAGGCGGTACGCCTATGAGTGGAATGGCGATAGCGAGCATCACTATTCGTTCCTTTTTGTTGACGAGGTGCTCGTGTTCGACCTGGAAATCTATCGCCCAGGCTGCACGACGAAATAGCCGCGTCGTGTGCGGCGCTGAAGAGGGCGGGAAAGGCCAGAGTGGAACTTGCTGCCTTCTCCGCAGCGCTTATGGGATCATTGCCGTAACGCCTGATGAAGCGACCGTCCGGGCCATCTACCAGGCCCTGCCGACGCCAGCGTTGACAGCGCGGCCATCATGCAATCTTGCCATGCCTGTTCCTTGAACTGCGGAGAGTGCGCGGTGCCCTTTGGTCGACCGCGCTGGCCTGGTTTGCTTGTTGCGTTCGCCAATGAGCGCTGGTCCGACAGTGGTTCAGCCGGCCGCGAACAGCCCCGTCAAGGGGCGGACGGAAGCGGGCACGCTTGGCTCGGCCTCGCTCGGGCAAATCCAGGAAAGGTGGATCCCGGCGGAAATTCTCGCCGTTCTTACTGCAAAAACAATAGCTTAGAGCGGTTTAGCGATTCTACCTATCGCGAAAACGCTCCACAGCATGTCTCCCAAAAGTGGTCCCGATTTTGGGACAAAGACATGCGCAAAGTCCCCAAACCTAAAGCATGTCGCGTGAATCCCAATTCACGCGACATGCTTTAGGTCGTCACCGCCACGGTGTCTGAGACCGGGATGCCGCTATCGTTGCGCTTTGTCCTGCGCTCTTGCCATTGTTCTGCCTTTGTTCTCATCTTATTCTGGTGGATGGCGGCACGATCTGCCGTCTCGTCGGGCGGCACGATCTGCCGTCTCGTCGGGAGGGAACGATGCAGTACGTCGCCGCGCTTCTGCTGTTGGTCACCAATACCGCACTTGCTTGCGATACCTACACGAGCACCAGAAAGCCCGCCGGCGAAAGAGTGCTCGTCGATAATGGGCTGGAACTGACCCTCCGTGAAACCGGGAAAGCCCAGTCGTTTTGGACGGGCAGCGCCGGCACCGGCTCTGCAATTCAGGTCGCCCATCCGCGCGACGGCTCGGCCCCGATGCAGGTCGTTCGCAAGCAAGGCGAATTCTGGCTCGCTGACGAGCGTTTTGTCGAGTTCTGCCAGACGATCGCGGCGCCGGACGCTGCGCCCGCGCCCGATTTGGGCAGCGTGCTGAGGGCCTGGCTATACGCGAACCACACCTGCAACTCGGGCGATGATCATTACGGCGTGAAGACTGGCGAGGATGACATCAAGGCCGCCTGTGCCGAAGCCGTCGCGCTCCAGGAACTGCTCGAGCAAGGCGGCTATTGCGACGACCCGGCGAGCGGCTGGCGCCTTTGCGCGGCGGACCCGTATTCCGCTGACGCAGTTCTCCAACCCGGGCCTGCGATCGTCGTCGTGCCACCCGCCACCTTTCCCGTCGATCCCCGCTTCGAGAGCTGGACCGTTGCGAGCCGTATCTGCCTGGACGGCGAGGATGCTGACGGCATCAGGGTCAGCGAGGAGAAGGCCGATGCTGCCTGTGCGGCAACCATCGCCATTCTGGAAGATCTCGAGAATGACGGTTATTGCCGCGCGCCCGACGGCCTCGACTGGGTGAACTGCGACTGAGTTCGCCGGACCGGCCATGTGTAGGATGGTTCGGCCGCTTCAATACGTCCCGCCGAAATTCGATGACGGGGAGCGCGACAGGAGCTGCTCGATCGGCGTGTTCGGCAGCGGCGCAGCGCTCGCTGCCTTTCCTGCAGCCGGCGCCGCAGCATGCGTCGCGGGCACCACTGCCGTGGCCGCGACGGGCATCCCGAGCGCATGGAATGACGGGAACGTCATCGGCCGGTAGACCGTGTCGAGATAGGCGCGCTGGTTGCCGCCATAGCCGGCCTGCAACTGCGCGGCCAAGGCCTCGATTAAACCCGGCGGCGCCGGCTGCATCGTGTAGCTGCCGGCCGTCGCGGGAAAGCCGGAGATCGCCGGCGTTTCGGTCTGCGTGGTTGGATTGTTGCCACCCATGTTCTGTCTTTCCTGAATTTGAGCAAAGAGATCGATGGCACGAGGGACAGGGCTCGTGCGGCATGGCCGGCGCGGAAATAGCTCCAGCGTCGGCGTGGCAAGGCAATTTCGAAAAACTCGCCAGGAAGAGGCAGCTGCGCCACGGTCTCGGCTTTCTGCCGCGCTCAACCGGCCCGATAGCGGGGCATAGCGTCAAGAGCAGCTACCGCATGCCAGGCGCGGTCGCCCTCTTCACGCTCTGCAACGGGGGCTCTCGAGAGAGAGTTTTGGTCAGACGCATTTATCAAGATGGTGATCTTGTGTGTAACGCCTGTACCGTGCATCGCTGCGGAAAAGTCCGCCGCCGATGCCGCCCCTGGCAGGATCACAACTCACCGGTCCTTGAGCCGCGTCGAGCCCCGCTCAGGATCGCGTCTCGTCATTCTTCATCTTGGAGGAAAACGAACGGCCTTGGCCGATTGAGACCCCTGCGGTTCAGATACCCCCAATGTTCTCTGCGAGGGTTTCCGTCGCGAAGGAGCAGCGAGACCGGGACATACGGCGGCAGCGCCGGATCCCGTATTCCTTGATAGAAATCGTCACCGCGGTAGCGGTAGTCGGCCGGTGGCGTAACTCGCTTCAGACTCCGGCTCCAACGTACGTACCGGGCTATGTAATCCTGCTCTTCCTAGGTCAAATCCAGTTCGCGGGAACGCTTCCCCGGGTTCTCATGCCATTCGTCAAGTGCCGATTGCCGCAGGCGCTTGCGAACCGCCAGCGGCAGGTCCTTGAGCGGCAGTCTTTCTGTCCCCTTCGCCTTGTCGCCCATAGCTTCCCAAATTCCCTCGATGCTGAGGCGACTATAGCAGTTTTGCGCCCGCGCCGAAATGAGCCGGCCGCCCGCCTTACAACCTCGGCTCCTCATTGCCGAACAGTTGGCCGGCCCCGATCCCCGGCGCCGCCGGCGCCAAGGAGAAGTGTATTGAGGCGGACGATCTCCCGGAGCCTCTCGTCTTTGGCGATGGTGTCTCGGAAGCGCTCGGCAACCTCAGGGTAGCGAGCCTTTGTCCAGTTCGGATCGGCAAAATAGGCACGTCCGGCTTCAGCTTTCAGTTCACGCAACTCCTGGTCCGCGTCGTAGCCGTAGTCCCGCGGACGGACGAAAGGCGGTCCTTCCCTACCGGTCTTCAGACTGCTCCACATGCGGAACAACGGGGCTTTGATACCGTGCACAATAAATTGCGGCCGAAGGGGAGCCGATATTCTAACCAACTACGGCATGTCTCCCAAAAGTGGCCCCGGTTTTGGGACTAAGACATGCGCAAAATCAAAGACCTAAAGCATGTCGCGTGAATCCCAATTCACGCGACATGCTTTAGCGACTTTTGGCTTTCTCTCGAGCGCGCGGATCCCTAAAGGGGCCATGACCAGAAGTAAGGATTTCTATGGATGCCGGGAATCCAGGATAGTCATCGCGGCCCTTGTAGCGCTCCTCGCCGGTAAAGGGGCGGTCCGGAGGCGCAACCCGCTTCAGACTGCGTTCCCAGCGCAAGAACTGCGCCAACCAGTCTCGCTCTGCCTGGGTCATATCGAGTTGTCGGGAAGGCTTGTACGGCCGCGAGCGCCACTTCCGACGCGCCGACAAGCCGACGGGAGCGAACAAACCGATGTCTTCTTTCGCTTCGTCCTGCAAGCTGTTCTCGCGCGGGATGTATAGTGCCTTCTCATAGCAGCTTTGACAGGCAGTGCCAAGAAAGAAGCAGCTCGGCTACAGTCTCGGCTCTCTGCTCTCCTCGTTGCCGATGAAAGCTGCGCCAATGCCGGCGGCACCAGTTCCTACAAGAATGCTGTTGAGGTGCATGAGCTTGTTGAGATGAGGATGGCGATTGACCGCATAGGCAAGGCGGTCCGCGGTCTTGGGGTAAAGCTTCTTCATCGCGTTTGGATTTGTCCGGTAAGCTCGCAAGGCTTCAGTGATCAACTCCCACTGCACTTGGCGCCCAGAATAGCCTCGGTCCAGTGGAGTGGTAAGAGGCCACGTCTTGCCGGTCTGCATGATGCTGTAGAGCGGCAGCAACTCGTCTTCGATTCCGTCGATAGGTATCTGGCCAGCTACCCAATCGATAAGGTGCCCAGTCTCGTGAAACTCCGCCCGTGGTACGTCACGCCGATGAAGATCGTCCGCAATCTTGACGTAGTCGGCGACGACCTTTCTCGTATTCGGATCGAGATGGGCTCCCGCTCTTCCTGAACTGCCACCAATTTCCTCCCGCTTCACGACCTCGTATTTCGCGCCAAGCGCCTCCCCAACTGCTCGGTCATCGGCGGGCGACGTGGCCACGTCTGGTCCCCCCTTCGTCCTGCGACCACTGACGTTGTGCGTATGGATCGGCAGTCCCAACCTGTCCTTGAGCAATCGCCCGGTTGCATCGGCCTCGACGACATCCGGGTAATCATCTTTGAAAGGACGCTGCGGCTCATCGGCGAGGTCGTGATACATTTCCGGCCAGGAAAAGGCGTCCAACACCTCACCGTCGGCGGCGCCATTCGCTCTGCGCGCGCTCGACCGCCGCAGAAAGGGCTTCGTCCGCGATCGGAGACCTCGCAAGTTTCTTCACGACCTTGCTTGCGATCCTACCTGCAATCGGAACTGCGGCGCCCAGTGTCGCCAAGCTGGCCTGCAGCGCGGCATCCCAGTAGTTGCCGGCGTCCACAGCCCGGTATGCGTCCTCTAGGTCGAAAACCGTCCCGGCCGGAGTGAAGTCGGCAAATATCTGGCTGTATTCGCGCTTATTGTTCGCGTCGAAGCCGAACCCGGCCGATGTCGCGGTATCGTAAATGAGGTTGCCCAGCCTGTCGCGGAGGGTCGGATGATATGCAACCATCTCACCTGTCGGCTTCGAGCCGGGCAACAGACCGAAGGGTTGGCCGTCTCGCACGGCGCCCGCGCCACCGGGCTTGTCAGCCATTGCCCAATGGCCTCGCGGGTCAGCCCGAGCCGTCGGGTCCAGCGGATGCATTGGCCGCAGGTTCGGCTGAAATCTGATAGTTCCGCCGGTTGCATTGCCCATGATGTCGTATTCCGGAACCTCGACGGTCGCCTCCCACGCTTCGGCGAACCGCACGGGCCTGCCCTGATGACCTTCTCGTTCCCTCGTCGCAGCGATAACGTTTCGACCCTCCGCGGCTCTAGCCCGGATAGCAGGCCGCGCTGCCGGCGGCTCGTGCAACGCTCGCCCGGCTGGCTGCGCGCTGGTCGGGCCAAGCTTCTGTCGAGGACGAGTGCCATACGGATCGGTCGCTGGGGAACGGGATGTGGCGGCTCAATCACCGCTCCTGCCGGCCTGCAATTCCGTCGCCAGCGCCTCGAGAGCGCCGGGCAACCATGCTGACGCGCCGGGCACACCCGGGACGCCAGTCATCGCGCCGATTGCAGCTGTGGTGCTATTGCCACCCATCGTACTCTCCTTAACCACGCAGCTTCGTTAAGATCCCGAGCAGGTCGCCGAGCCCGAAACCGCGTTCCCGCTGCGTCGTCGTTCCGCCGAGCCCGCCCATGCCTTGCGCGATCGCGTTGTAGCGGCTGAGCTGTTCCCACGGTCCGCTCTGCGCCGCGTCGAACATCCTGATCTGGTCGTCGAGCACGTTCTGCGCCTGGCCCTGGTAGCGATGGCCGACGTCGAACAGCGCCTGCCCGGGCAGCATCGCCTGGTCGAACGCCGCCGGCATGCGGTCGAAGGCGGCGAGGCGGTTCGCAAGCCCGGCCTGCCGCTCCGCATCCAGCATCTGGTTCGCGTTCATCTGGTAGGCGCGCTCGCGATTGTACTGGCCGGAACGGGCCTGGGTCTGGATGTCGCCGATCTCGCGCGCGACATTGCCGTAATTCGCGCCCGAGCCCATGCGGCCCATCTGCGAGGCTTGCAGGTTGACTGCGTCCTGCGCCCTTCGGCTCGCGCTGCTCAGCGCCTCCTCGAAATGCGGATCGCCGCCGGCCAGGAATTTTCCCGACGCCACGTCGCCAAGGTTGCGCTCGGCATAGGACGGGCCGGCATTGGCAATGCCGTCGAGCCGCTCGGGAGCCTTGCTCATCCACGGCGTCATCGCGCGTGCCGTATTTTCCATATGGTTGAGCCCGGACGCCTGCTGGCTCGCAAAGGGCGCATTGGTTGGGCCGCTCCAGATGCTGCGGCCGATGCCGTTCTGGTAGAGCTTGCCTGCATCGGCCAGCGTGCTGGTCAGCGCGCCCTGCGCCGGCGCCCAGGGTTCGCTCGTGCTCGTCGTCGTCTTGCCACCCATGGTCAAAGCCTCGTTCTGTTATGCAATTGTGCTTCGGAGCGGCGTCTCGCCGCCCTCCTGAGTCGTCAGCTTGTCGAAGGGGCGAAGGGGCGCAGGAGGCACGCCCTCCAGCTCCGCTTCGTAAACCCGCCTGAGCTCGCGGACCCCTGGCACGCGGCTCCAGCCCGCCCTGCCCTCGAAAATCACTTTTTCGATCCCGAGCAACGGCGTGAACGCCTTCAACTCGCCCAGCCAGCCGGCCAGGCCGCGTCCGCATAGTGCCAGGATGCGCAGGACGCGCTGCCCGGCCCAATGCTGCGGCGCCGCGACCAGGGCGCCCAGCATCGTCCCGCGGCCATCCTCGACCAGGAAGAGCAGGGCCTCGCCCTTGCGGCAGGCGAAAAACAGCCAGTCCGGGGTGATGTCGCCGCCGGAGCGGCGACAGCATTCTTCCATCCCCGCCGCGATCCTTGGCCAGGTCGCGTCGATCTCGGCGAGCGCTGCCAGCCTGATCATTTGCCGCTCCCTGCCGGGCCGGTTTGCTGCGGCATGGCGCGTGTCGCGATCACCGTCACGGTGAGGTCGCCCCCGGCCGCCGCCTGCGCCGTGATCTTCTTCGCCACCCCCGCCCCGTTCGCGGCAGTCGGGTTCAGCACCAGCGGCAGGCCATGCGACACGCCTTCCGTCTCGCCCGCCTCGATGTTGCCGGTGAAGAGATGGAAGGCGTTCGTGCCGTCGCTCCATCGGATGGTGACGCGGCAGGCACTGCCCGTGTCCTGGTTGGCGACGGCGATGCTGATCGCGGTCGACGGGCTGCCGCCCGCAGCCACAAACACGTCCGTCTCGCCTGTGCCCGCAAGCGCGGTCGAAGCCGGCGGCAGGAGCGAGCCGCCGATTGCGAGGTTGACGCTCATCTGAAGCCCTCCGCCCGGAAGTCGGGAACGAGGCCGTCGGCATGCGTCCAGCTTTCGCCGGCGCCGATGTTCAGGCGGAAGCGGTGCAGCAGCCCGGCGACGCGCCTGTCGCATTTGCCGAGGCTGTTTGGCGCGACCGGCGTACCAAAGCTGATCGCGCTTGCATGCTTCTCGGCTGCGCCAAAGCTCAGCGTGTGGGCAGCCGCGTCGGTGACGGCGCGCGCGCCGGTAACAAACGCGCGTCGCGGATTGGCCAGCCACAGCGCACCGCTGTCGAGGCTCGCCGCCATCGGCGTGCCGGTGAAGAAGCCGAGCCGGTTCTGGGCGTCGAAGCCGCCGAAGGTCGGCGCGCCGCCGATCAGCAGGCGGGAGTCCCAGGCAACATTTGCCGCGTCCCAATTCGCAAACAGCGCGTTCGCGCCGTCCCAGGAGATCGATGGCGTGACGAGGTCGGCCAGCAGCGCCGTGTTCTGGTCGGAATAGAACCAGCGGTCGAGTGCCCAGGAATAGCCGGCCATGAATTTGGTCGTGTCCGGCTTCGTCGCCTGCCAGAGGAAGCATTTTTTGTAAGGGTCGATCGCGCCGCGAACGTCCTGCACTTGGCTCTGGTCGATGGTCTCGAAGAACCAGCGGTCGACCCGCTCGCTGCCGATGGTGCGGCCCTCCACCCCGAGGCAGAAGCCGTCGGGCGAAAGATAGCCGAGAATGTCCGGCCCGATGCCGGCCATCGAATAGGGTGCAATCGCGCCGCGCGAGGCGTTCACGACATTGATGGCGAACGGATAATCGACCGAGCCGGTGACCGCAATCTGCCTGATCTTCTTGCGCTGGAAGATGAGGCAGCCGGTCTCGGCCGAGAACAGGCCGGAGATATCTTCGCCGTCGGGCAGCGTCTGGTCGCCGGCGAGGTTCAGGCCGACGGTCCAGGCGCCGGCATTGCCGATCGCCGAGGTCCTCACCTGCAGCGGACTCGTCGTGGTGTGCGCCAGCACGACGAAATCGCCGGCCGTGCCGACGAATTTGGCACGCGGCGGCGAGCCCGGCAGCGCCGCGAAGTTCGTGCCGGAATCGATGTCGATATGTTGCGGCTCGTCGGCGAGATTCGCCGCGATCAGGAAGCTGCCGAAGACGGCGAGCGACCACTGGTCGTTGGGCGGGCAGGCATAGTCGCCGCCCGCAAGCCGCGACACGTCCGTCCACGACCAGTCGGTCGTGTTGAGCTGGTAGGCCCTGGTCGTGGTAAAGGCGAAGATCTTGTACGAGCCGGACGAGGTGCGCACCGCGATCGCGCCTTTCGGGCCTGCCGGCAGCGCCTGCGACACGGCCACGAATTGCTGCAGCGGTCCCCAGCCGTCCGCCACCGGAAGGCAGTTGACGATGTTGGGCGAGGTGCCCGGCGCAAACGGCGTGCGGTCGGGCTCGAAAGGCGGGAATGGGATCACGTTCTCACTCCCCTACCAGACGGGCCCGGTGAGCGTGATGCCGGCATTGCCGAGCTTGCCCCGGTTGTCGGCCTCGTTGAGCAGTTCGACGAAGCGGGTGGTCAGCGCCGTCTCGCGCGCCAGCATCGCGTCGTCGTTCACGAATTCGGCCGCCTGCATCAGGCAGCCATGCAGATAGAGGTTGGGCGATGTTGCGAGCAGCCAGTTGCTGGTCACGATGCTCGAGAGCGGCGGGATCGCCTGGTAATAGGTGAGCTCGATGTCGTTGTTCGAAAGCGGCAGCGCCGTCAGGCTCGAGCCGACGATCGAGAAATGATTGGCCAGCCCCGATGTCCGATGCGGATAGGTGAGATCGGCCGCGTCTTCCGAGATGAACTCCAGCGCGCGACGCGTCGCGGCCTTTTCGACCACGCGCTTGTATTCAAGGTAGTCGGCCGGCAGCGTGCAGGCATTCGCGACCGGCGTCAGGCTCGCGACCGCCTCCATCTGGCGGCAGCGCAGCGCCTTGCTGGCATAGGCCTCGAACAGGTCGATGAAATCGTCGGCTTGCGGCGCAAGGTCGGAGCGATCCATGAACCAGACCGGGATCGCGGCCTTCAGCTCGGCGTAACTGCTGATCGGCATAGCCAGCTCCATGCTGTCCTGATTGTCGCGAGCCGCGCGCCATTGCGCGGCGTCACAGCCTGCCCCGGAACCTGCGCCAGGGGCGGCCCTCCTCGCCGTTCAGGAACCATTTCAAATGGTCCTGGTCGCCCTCTTTCAGCTTGGCCGCGATCTCGCTGGTCGAGCCGTAGAGCAGGTTGAGCGGGATGCGGGCGACGATCCTGCCGTCGCCGAAGCGTTTCCCCTGCGATGCATCGAAAGCCTGGCGGTTGCTTTCGATCAGCGCGTCTTCCGCCAGGTATTCGGTGCGCTGGACGTAGGATTTGTCGTCGATCCAGAGACGGGAGCGGCGATATTCGGGCGTAACCTCGAACACCTCCCAGCTCCCGTCCCCATCGCGCAGCTCACGCCGGGAAGGCATCGCAGGGCGGGATCGGAATGAACCTGTCGATTCGTCCCGATCCCGCGTCTCGCGCAGCTCACGCCGGGAACGCATCGGCGCGTTCGGCGCGCTTGGAATTGACCAGCGCGATCGCTTCTTCGCGCGGCAGGCCGATGACCGAGCCTTTCCACACCTTGCCGGCAAAACCGACGCCCGGATAAGGCGCCGGCGCCGTCTCGCCTTCGATGAAGCGGCCCGGCTCGACCACGATCGTCTGCCCGGCCGCGTTCTTCCGCTCGACCGCCGGCTTCTGCCAGCCCAACTGCGAATACTCGCCCTGCGGCGCGTAATTGTAGAGCAGCTTCACCGGAAACATCTTGTTTTCGGCCTTCAAGTCTTTCGCCATCATTGAATCCTTTGCCGGTCAGCTATCTCTCCCTTGCGGGAGAGATAGCTATTCTTGGACTTGGCCGGAGCCAGGTCCTTGGAATTGCTTGAGAGAGCAGGCCTTGCGGCAGTGCGCGCCGCCCGCCTACGACACCGTCGCCGAGAATGGCGTCGCTTCGGTGCCGCCCTGCTGCAGGAAGCCGCTCACGGCCCACACGCCGGTCGCGATATCCTTCAGCACCCAGCGGTCGCCCTTGAGCCCGCCCTGGGTGGAGCCGTCCATCGAGATCGTGTCGGTGTCGGCTGCAGTCGGCCAGCCATTGGCCGGCTCGCCGTCGCCGTCATCGCCGAAGGCGGTGCCCTGCATGATGTCGGAGGCGCTCGCCGCTTTGATGGTGATGGCGTTCGATGTCACCGCCGTGCCGACGATCACCTCGAACTCCGTGCCCTTGCCTTCCGCTGCCGGCAGCGTGAACGCGATGCCTGCGGCGCGGTTGGCGATCACCGGCACGCCGGCATGCGCCTTTTTCGTCAGCGAGAGCGCCGCCGCGGTGACCGAGATCGGTTGATAGAAATCCATTTTGTTTCTCCTGGAACTTTAGTTGTCGATCGGCTCGACGATGACGTCCCCTCTCCCCGTTCATACGGGGAGAGGTAAGGTGAGGGGCTTGGAGAAGCGCGGGAACGCCGCCGAGGCCGTTGTGCCGCCAGCGCCGAGCGATCAGCTCGAAGCCGACAGGCCGAACAGATCGGCCGCCACGCCGTGCGCGGCCTCGTTCTTCACCACCAGCGTGTACTCGACATTGAGCACCCGCTTTTCCGCGTCGCCGGTCTTGGCCGGCTTGTGCAGCTGGATGTCGTCGAAGATGCCGACCGTCACCATCTTCGGGTCGATGAAGAAGGCGTTGCGGGCAATGGCTGCTCCCGCGCGCGCCATCTGCCGGTTCGGCACCACCGTCATCAGCCCGAAATCGGAAAGGTAGGCGTCGGCGGCAGCGACGAGCGTCGCCTGTTCCTTGGCTTTGAGGTTGGAGCGCAGCGGAACGACGTCGGCGTCGTCGAGGAAGCGCGAGAACACCGTTTTCACGTAAGGCGACAGCATGATGGTGCTGGGCGAGCCGCCGGCATTGTAGGCCGACAGGATCACCTGATCCATGATCGTCTTGGTGAAGGCGCGCTGCGTGCCGTTGGCCGCCGCGTCGACCACGCCGGTGCCGGTGTTGAAGCCGCCGGACGAGCCGCCGGCGCCCATGTCGTCATTGGTGGCGAGCCAGGCGCGAAAACCGCCGGTCTTGCGGTTCGACGCCCCGTTGCCGGAGCCGGCAGTGGAGGCCTGGTTCGACAGCAGGATCGTCTCCATGTCGATCTTGAGCTCGCTGCCGCGCTTGGCCACCTGGTAGGCGAGTTCGGACTTGCGGCCGGCCTTGTCGGTCACGTCCTGGGTGCGCGATACGATCACGGTCTTTTCCGAGATCTGCGCGTAATTGCCGACCCTGGCCGTCGGCGTGACTGCGTCGAAGGACCAGTCATTGCCTTCCGGCTGGTTGTTGGCGGTGTCGGGCGAGGCGAGCGCGTCGGTCTGCCATTCGGGATGGACCGATTTGATGCTCTTGCGGCCGATCAGCGACAGAAACGGAGTTTCCTCCGGCGTCTGGTTGTAGATCGTGTCGGCCAGGTCCTCGCGATTGCCGACGGCGTCGTAGGTTTCGAAGGTATTGGCAAGCTGTGCCATCTTTTCATTCTCCTGGGTTTTTCAGATGAGGTTCTCGAGCCTTGCGATCGTGTCCTCGAGGGACCCGCTGCGGCGCTGCCGCTCGGCCAGGCTCTGCTTCTCGCGGGAGATTCTCGTCTTCGGGTCCTGCCGCTTGCCGCCGCCGAAAAGCCTCGGCCGGCCTTCGATCTCGCCGGGTACGTCCGGTGCGCGTTTCAGCGCCCGCCGCAGCCGGATGAGATCGCTCATGGCGCGGTAGAGCCGGTGGTCGGCAGCGTCGTTGAGCTCGGCTTCCGAAAAACCGTAATCGGCCATCGTCTCGACCGCATCCTGCCAGAACTTCTTGTAGACGCCGGGCTGCTTCAGCTCCGGCATCGCCTCGAAGAGTCTCTGCGCCTCGCCCTGGCGATGGCCGTGGCTCCTGATCGCCACGTCCTCGGCATGGCGGGCGAGCTCGGCCTGCCGCTGCATTTGCAGCTGCGCGATGAGTTGCATGCTATCCTCGTAAGCCTCCTTCGCCGCCATGTATTGCCGCGGCTCGGTCTCGATGAGGCTTCGGTCGGGAGGCATGGGCAGGAAGTGCTGCGCCACCTGAAGAAAAAAGTCCCGCTCGGCCGCCATTGCCTGAGCGTATTGCCCGACCTTGGACCGTTGCGCCTCGAACGTCTCGCGTTCGGCCGCCAGCTCGGTGGTCTTGCGGGTGTAGTCGCGCTGGAAGAGGTTGTTGCGGGCAAGATCGCCGACGGTGATCACCGAGCCGTCGTCGAGGCGCACCTTCGCGTCAAATCCCGCGAAGCCGCCCGACTGCTCCGCTGAGCCGCCTTCATCTTCCTCGCCGACCGGATCCTCCAGCCGCGCGTCGCCGGCCTCGGGTTCGTCGCCCTTGGCCTTGCCCTCATCGTCTCCGGAGAGATCGGTCGCCCGGTCTTCGAAGAGATGGGAAATATTCTCCACGCTCTCATCGAACGAGAGCGGCCCTGCGGTCCCTTGCGGGAGATCGCCATCAGTCATGTTTGCCTCTTGGGTTGTTGAACTTTCGACCGGCGGTTCGCCCAGACGACGAGGCCGTTTGAATGTGCCCGCGCCGCTGCCGATCTCGAGGGGAGATGGCCGGCAGGCTGGAAGGGGCCCGTGCGGCAGCGCGCCGGCGCCACTTTCCCTTCTCCCCGTTCACGGGGGAAAGGTGGCCCGAAGGGTCGGATGAGGGGCGGCGCCGAACTCTCCAAGGTAGCGCCGCAGTGACAGCTTCCTCTATGGGAGAGAAGTGCGAGCGAGCGCCGCCACCTACGAAACCGCCTGCTGTTCCTGCGGCATCGCCGCCAGGGTCGCCGCTTCCAGCTCGGAGATTATCTCATCTATCACCTGCGCCTTGGCCTGCATCCTAAGCACCGCCGTCCTGTCGTCCGCATCGACCGCCACCAGCCGGCCCATCGCGTTCCTGGAAACCGTCTCCAACGCCTGCGCGAGCAACGCCTCATCGAGCAGCCGCCTCGCAGCGAAACCGGCCATCGGGCGTCCCCCAGGCTGAGCCGAAACCAGCGCCGCCATCGCGGCCGGCTATCTTCCCCCCGAGCCTGTCGAGCGGGCGGGAGAGATAGCAATTGTTGCGCAGCCAGTGTCGCGACAACGCCGTTGATGACGGCCGTGACGTCTCCGTCGCGATACAGGCTGGGTTGGAATTGCTTGTGAGAAACAGCGCCATCGCCATCGCGCGGCGGGCGGGAGAGACTGCAGATGATGGTTGGCCGGTGGTCCGTTACGGGACCGGTTGTTGGTCTTCGTCTACGGCCGGTGGAGTGGCGCCGAAAGCGGCAAGGCCCCCGCCGAATGCTGCGGCAAACGAGGCGAGCAGATCGCGCGAGTTGATCTTTGCCGGGTCGAACACCGCGAATGGCGAGCGAAGCTGATTTTGGTCCCGCACCACGATAACCGTTTCTGGCCTTTTGCTTCCGGGTCTTATATAGTTCTCAATCTTCACAGCATCGTGGCCATGTTCCCATGCATTTCTCAGAGACGCCTGAATATCGTGATCTGAAAGCCCGCGGGCATCAAATGAGCCCGGACGAGCGGCGCGATGCCATAAAGCGGATGTTTGAGAGGGTAGATCGCTATTATGCCCAGCCGATAAGAGGCGCCCCCAAACGCCGTGTCCGCCCGGTAGACCCGGATCTGTGGCACCTGTCCGGACAGGAGACGCAGCCTGACCAGACGCCATCGTCGCATCTTCCGAAGCTAGACCACGAGTAGCGCCGAATATTCCGCTTGTTTGGCCCTGCCCGCCTCTTTCAGCAATGTCGGATGCCTCCCTGCGGCTTACGAAGCGCCCAGCCGTGGTGGTAAAGCCGTCAAAAATCTGTTCCGGGTCAATTGTATCGATAGGCTTCCCGAACGCTTTCTCGGCTCTCAACGTTGCATCCAAGTGGGTCCTGCCCGTGAACAGCCGCCCATTCACCGTGATCGCCGCCCTTGCAACGCGCTCATCGGCCGGAGCGACACCGAATGCGATCGGCATGCCTTGCCGATAGCCGGCGTGTGCCGCCCTCGCCATGCGCGCCGCCCGGTCCATCGGCAATCCGGTATCGGGAGCCCCGAGTCCACGCGGCCCGAGCGGCACGCCTTCGACAGGGCCTAACCCGTAGGGCCCTCAGGTCGGCGCATCGACAGAGGCAGGGTTTCGGTATCACTCAGAAACTTCGCCAACCCGCGGATGTATTCTTCGTCCATCAAGGCACCTCCTGCTGTTCCTGCGGCATCGCCGCCAGGATCGCGCCTTCCAGCTCGGAGATGATCTCGTCGATCACCTGCGCCTTGGCCTGCAGCCTGAGCACCGCCGTCCGGTTATCGGCATCGACGGTCACCAGCCCGCTCATCGCATTCCTGGAAACCGTCTCGAACGCCTGCACGAGCAGCGGCTCCTCGAGCAGCCGCTTCGCCGCAAACGCCCGCGTTTCAACATCGCTCATCGAGTATCCTCCAGGCTGAGCCGAAACCGGCGGCGCCATCGTGGCCTGCTATCTTCCCGCTGAGCCTGTCGAGGGGGCGGGAGAGACAGCAAGTGTTGCCCAGCCGGTATCGCGACGCCTGAATATCGTGATCTGAAGCCCGCGGGCATCAAATGAGCCCGGACGAGCGGCGCGATGCCATAAAGCGGATGTTCGAGCGGGTAGATCGCTATGATGCCCAGCCGACAGCAGGCGCCCCCAAACGCCCGTGTCCACCCGGTAGACCCGGATCTGCGGCACCTGTCCGGACAGGAGACGCAGCCTGATCAGCCGCTATTTTCGCACCTTCCGGAGCTGGGCCACGAGTAGCGGGGAATATTCCGCGAGCGGCCGGCCTGTTGCCTGCTCGCTCCCTCACCCCGGCTCCCCACCCACATGCACCCCTGACGTCGACCCCATCCGCATCGCCATCTCTTCCAGCGCCAGCCTCTCCTTCAGCGCCAGTTCTGCCGCCAGTTGCTCGCGTTTGAGCGCCAATTCACCCGCCATCTGCTCCCGCCGCAAATTCTGCTCGAACAGCATCCGCTCCCGCCGCAGCCCGGCCTCGATCTCGGCTTTCCGCATCGCAATCCCGGCCTCTGCGGAAACCTTCTGCCGCTCCGCCTCGATCCGCCCGTCCGGCGCGCCGGCGTTTGCCCGCGCCGCCTGCTGCATTCGCGCAATCGCATCGGTCGAAAACTGCGGAAAATAGCTGTCCGGGTTCCGCACGCCGGCGCTCTCCGCCAGCCGCGTCGCAGACAGCGCGATCCGCGGGATCATCCCGATCGCTTCTTCGGCAAACCCGGCCTCCGCCAGCTTCTGCGTGATCGCGGCCTGCACGCTCATGATGTTGTTGATCATCGCCATGTCGCGGTCGCGGCTGCCGGTGCCCAAGCCGACATTGATCGTCACGTCCATGCCGGCATTCCAGGCGCGCGGGTCCATCTCTACCCATTGGTCACGCAAGCGGATCGTGCGCGGCCGGTCCTGGTGTTTCACGATCAGCTTCAGCATCTGCCGGAAGACACGGCGCCAGCCGAGCTCGGCCTGGTTGCGGGCGACGAGCTCGATCTGCGAATAGGCGGCATCCCGCTGGTTCTGTGCAGCGGTCGCCGTTTGGTTCTGCAGCGCCTCAGGATCGAGCGCCATGGTGGCGCGCGAGATGCCGGTGCGCTTCTCGATCACCTGGTCGAAATGCTGGAGCGCCACCAGCACCTTGTCGGCCACGAACGGCACCGTCTGCCATGACACCGCCGGCCCGGGCAGTCCCTTGCGGCGCCAGATCACGCCGCCGAATTTCGGCGCCGTCAGCATTTCCGGATTGACCACCGCCCCCTGCTCGGCCTCCGACATCGGCAGATTGGAGGCATAGAGATTGTCGAGCATCTGGCGCGACAGCACGGTCTTCACCCGCTGCACGTCCATGGTCTCGTCGGCGATCGAGCGCGCGTCCCAGCGGTGCGGCACCGGCTCGCACGGAATGTCGGAGAAGGGAATGTCGTCTTCCCACACCTCCCAGTCGAGCAGCTCGCCCGCGCCGGCCTTGCCGGCATAATAGGCGCGTATCGTTTCCGCGACCCCGTCGCCGTCGACGTCGGCCTTCACATAACACTCGAAGATCTCGACCAGCCGCGTCGCTTCATGGCCGACATCGGCGAGCCCATCGGAAGCTTCGTCGCGCGCAAGGCTTTCTTCCGACCAGGCCGAGCCTCCATCCGCCGGCAATGCATCGACTACATCACGCGCAAATCCCATCTCGATCAGTTCGGAGCGACTCTTCTCGTCGCGATGCGCGCAAAAGCGCGCCTCCTCGATCGAGCGCGCCTGCCGATCGATCAGGAAATTCTCCGGCTCGACGCATTCGAGCCTCAGCCGCCCGCGCGACACGACCCGCTTGGTCTTGACGTCGAAAGTCGGCTGCACGACCACGCCTTCCGGCAAAAGGAGCCGCTGCGGCACGCCCTCCTTCGAAGCGGCGATCTCACAGCCGTCATCAACCAGCAGCGCGACCTGCGCCGCCGTCAGCCCGGAGAACTCGTCGTAAAAACACTCCTCCGCATCGTCCCAGAAATGTTTGACGATGCCGTTGCCCATCAGCAGGCTGTCATGCGTCGCATCCCAGAGAATGCGGTAGCCTTGATTGTCCTTCCAGAAGATGTGGTTGATGTAGTCGGTCGCCTGTCTGGCAAAACCCTCGTCGCCCGGCTGAACCGGCTCGTATTCGGCCATGCGGTCCGACGCGGCATAGACACGGATGATGCCGGGCAGCATCCAGCCGATCGTGTCGGCCACATCGCGCGACACGATCGAGGAGCGGTTCACCATCGCCGGCGTGTCGCTCATCTCGCCGCGATAATATTCGAGCGCCTTCGCCCGGCGCTCCGAAAGCTCGTGCGCGTCGTCCATCAACGCTGCGCCGATCTCGGAGGCGAGCAGCGCCTTCAGCTCCTCCTCCCGGATACCCTGCTCTGACATTTCATGATTCCCGTTTGTCTCGTGGACGGCTGCTCAGACGCGGCAATGGCAGCCAGTTGCGCGTGCAGCGCGCGCGAATTGACCGCGAGTAATCGTGGGCTGCGAACCGCGGCCTGAGGTCTCCTTCAGTACGATTCGCTTGCTTTTTTGTTGGCAAATTCGTAATAATTACAACGTCATAACGCTTCGAAAGAATCGCAATGCCGCGAAAATCTGATGCTTCGACTCCGCGTCGTCCAGATCGATCGCGCTCTGCTGTCTCGAAAAAAACACCGCGCTATCTGCGACTTCCTTTTCCGCTGAGCTTGGAGAATTGTTCGCCGTCTCCAGCTGAGAGGGAACTCCTGCGACAGAGAATTCAGCCGGTGCCGCTTCAGTGGTGGGAACACACGGCTCGAACGGCGGGGGGGTCGCCGCCGCCCCGACCCAATGGCCGGCAGCTTCGGCTCGTTTCGTCGAGCCCACATGATCAATCGTCAGATGCGCCGCCTCCCGGCGACACGGAGCCAACCTGATGGACTCGCTGCTGCTCCTCCTCGTCGTCCAGGACCAGCGAGACCCCGCCCACGGCCGCCAGCGATGCAAGCAGATTGCGGGACTCGATCTTTGAAGGATCGAAAACCGCGTAGCGCGACCTGAGTTGCTCAGGATTTTTGACCGCGAGGATTGCGCCAGCGGAATTCTGAAGCGCCACGAGTTCACGCGTCGACAGCCGTTCCATGTGCCCATTTGCCAAGCCACCCATGATTCAGGCCACCCATGTTTGATCTGTCGAATCGCTCTCGGGCCGACCGGCCGGCGCTTCGTAGGCTACGCACATCAGCCCGAACGCATCGCTGGCATGGCTCGCCCAATCGTGTTCAGGCCCGAGCCCGACGTTCCGCGCGTCGTCGATCTTCTCGTGATAGAAGCCAAGCGCATCACGGCCCGCCTCGGTCGTTGCCTCGTTGAACCAGATCGACGGGAACAGCCGGCGCGCTGCCTCGATGCGTTTTTGCGCCGCGCCCTTGCCCTGGTTCGCCACCGTCTCGACCTCGAAGCCAGCCGAGCGGATATGATCCTCGAAGCGGATGGCGCTGACGGCATCTTCCCTGGCGCCGTCATGCGGCAGCACGCAGGTGGCGCCGCCATAGCCCGTGCCGCGCAGCCATTGCAGATGGCTTGCAAGCGGCTGGTGGACCGCCTCGTAATAGTCGAGCACCAGCACGGCACGGCCGACGAACTGAGCCACCCAGATCGAGGTCGCGTCGGCGACGCCGATGTCCCAGAAAGCCTTGAGCGGCATCAGCGGGTCGCGCGCAACTTTGCCGATTCGCCCTTCCAGTTTCGCGTCGGCGAGGCACGCCGCGTAATATGCGCCTGACAGCACGGCCGCGTACCCGCCTTCCCAGATGTGATCATATTGTTCCGGCGTGAGCCGCAGGCAGTCGCGCCGCTCCTGCTCGAGCACGTCCGGAAACCATGGATTGTCCGACCAGTTGGCGCGCACGATTTGAGCACCCGTCGGCCGGTTCGCTCCCCGCAGCATGCGGTCGACCGGATCGGCCTTGCGGCGCGGGTTCCAGCTCCACCAGAGTTCTGAGCCGGGCATGCGGATCGTCGGCCTCAAGAGCCCGATCGAGCTGGCCGAAAGCGTCTGCGCTTCCTCGACCCAGGCGCGGCGGAAGCCTTCGAGCGACTTGATCGATTCCGCCGTGTGGTCCTGCATGCCTTGGAAGATGATAACGCCGTCGCCCGGCGTCTCGATCACATCGCGAAAAACCTTGAAGCCATCGGCCTCGCCGAGGCCATACTGTGCGAGCTTCGCTTCGATCAGCCGCTTCGCCGAATCTTTCAGCGATTTCTGCACCTCACGGATACAGGCCGAAAGCAGCCCTTTTTCCGTCAGGCTGTCCTCGATCAGCAGCCCCGCGAAGAAGTGCGATTTCCCCGACCCGCGCCCGCCGAACGCCCCCTTGTCGCGCGCCGGCTCGAGCAGCGGCGAAAAAATCTCCGCCGTCGGAATTTTCAGACTGCGACCCTGCAAGCGGCACCTCGGCTGAGCCGTCGAATCGGAGGCGTCAGGACGAAACCGCGCCGCCGAGGAAGCGCGCCCATCTCTCCCCTGGCTGGCGGGAGAGATAGCAATTTTCGGCTTGGTCTTTCGCCAAGCCTTGGAATTGCTTGAGAGACACACCGCCCGGCGCGGGCGCCATCGTTGATGAAAGTGCCAATCAGCTATCTGGCGCAGCTGTCCGCGAAGCCTTGCTCTGAAGCCTCGGCGCCGCCCCTCATCGCCTGCCGGCACTTCTCCCCGTATAGAGACGGGGAGAAGGAGGCTGTCATCTCGGCTTTCGCCAATCACCGGCGTGCCGTCGTCAAGCAATGCTGCGATGCTGGTTGGTGAAGAGGTTGCCGGTTGGCCGTCTTCTCCCCGTCTCTATACGGGGAGAAGGTGCCGGCAGGCGGATGAGGGGCGGCGCCGAGGTCTTGGAACTTGGCGCGGCGCCGGTGCCATCCTCTCTTCGAAGACACACCGCCGGCCGCTAGCGCCATGGAAGATGCACGTTTGAACAAGCTATGTGACTGAAATAAACCAGCTTTCTGAAACGCTTCCATGGCAGGGGGCGGCGCTGAGCTGGCCTGGGGCACGCCCGCAGACTGTACCACGGCAAAGCGAGCGCCTATTGCCCTGCCGCCCTCACAACCCCCCGTAGTTCTGGCCGAGCCCGCCCATACCGCCGCCGGTCGGTCCGCCGCCGAGCCCGCCAGCGCCGCCTGAAAAGCTGCCACCCAGCCCACTGGCGGGCCGGCCTACAGAGATCGGGTTAGCGACCGGCTTTTTGCGGATCAAACGCTCGCCTGCCGGCGCAGCCGGCGTTGCCTTCGGCGCAGCGACCGGCGCCATTTGCATCAGCAGGCCTGCCATGCGTGTAGCCGCCAGCTGCGCATAGGCGGCCCTTAGCTTGTCAAGGTCGGTATCGGACGCTTTCGCCGCGGCGGGTCGCATTGCGCCAAGCTCGCGCGATGGACGGTTGGTCGGCTTCCCCCGAGCGGCTGGGAGGGGGCTGCGCGTGACATGCAGGATGGGAGACGCCGCGAGAGGCGAGGCCCTGTCCTCGACCGGCGCCGGCAGCGGAAGTGGGTATCGCTCGACGGGGCCGACGGGGGCCGGCGCCAACGGCGACGGCCCGACCAAGCGTCCGTCGAGGCCAAGCACGCCACCGAGCCCCATCGTGAGCCGGTCTTGTTGCATTTCGGCGATGGAGCGGCCGTCGCTTACCGGGTCTCTCGGCGCCGACATCCGCGACGCTGCGTACTCCGACCAGCTCCTAGGAACGCCAATGCTTTCTAAGGTAGCCGGGTTCATCATTGGAACCGGCGGGCTGCGCATCCAGTCGCGCGCCACCGCCAGCTTTTCCGGGGTACCTGGATACGCGCCGAAGATGTGTGCGCCTACGGACGTCCATGGCTTGACGAGATCAGGTGCCCAGTAGGGATTTGGACTGCCAGTCATCGCTTCCATTGCACGCGGCGCCCAATAGTGCGTCGCACCAGGCGCTGGAGATTTCAAATAGCCGCCAGCGTACGCTTCGATTGCTTTGTCGATGTGCTCCTTGAAGTTTTGGTAGTTCTCACGCGCGATGCGTCTGCTGTCGGCGTTGTTCCAAGTCGAATACTGCTTGGGGGCCTTCACGACATCCGAGAACGTGCCGTACTTGAACACCCCCAAGGTTCGCCGGTTGTCGATCGTCCCCAGAATAGCCGCAATCTCTTGCGCGGATTCCGGCGTCCCATACGGGGTAAGCCGAGGGTCGATCTCGCCGGCGATGGTCAGCGCCAAATCGAGGCGCTCTTGTGGGGTGAGAGACGGCATCCGATATTCCCTTCCAGAAGGAACGAACGTGAAATGAAGACGCTGCTCGCTCTGCTGCTGTCGGCTACGCCGGCCTTGGCTGATAAGAGCTGTTACGAATTTGTCGACGACCCGAATTGGAAGATCGTTGAAATCGATGGCGGCTTTCGCTGGACCCGTGGCGCCAACGAAACAACGCTGACGACTGGTTCGGCTGGGACCGGTATCTCGACCAGGGTCGCCACCGACGAGGCTGGCAACATGCACCCCTACATTTTCGTCGGAGACGCGTTGGTGATAGATATGCAGCTCTACCAACCAGTAGCCTGCGACTAGACTTCCCCCAAACCAGCACTGCCATGATAGCTCCCTATCCTTTGGGGAGCGGGACCATGTCAGAGGACAGCACACAGGTCGATATTCTCTATCTCGCCGGCTCAGGTCTTGCCGTTCAGGCCTTACTTGTCGGTCTGATGAATGCCCTCGCCAAGCGCGGAACCGACATGGCAGTCTTCGAAGAAGCTTTCGAATACGCCGCGCAGGTGGCCATGATCGGCTCCGAAAAAGTCGACGTCCGTGGCGCGCACATGCTTAAGGTGGTAGACAAGCTGCGGGAATCGGTCATCCGCGATCAGCGCCCGAATAAGGACATCGCCGTCTGAGAGACGGCACGATGTATACTTATCAACCATTTTCTTGATACATAACCCCTTCATTGGAAGAAGAAAACCGCAAGGTTATCGAGAATGAGACCGAAGGTGCGAGAACCAATTCCTATCGCTCTACTGCTCTAACCCCCTTCTTCCTCCCCGCCTTCACAATCTCCCGAACAACCTTGACCACCGGCACGTCGGCAGTCTCCGCCAGCTCGACCTTGTCGCCATACTTTTTCGGGCTGAGCTTCGCGACGACCCATTTGCGCGTATCGATGCGCAGCTTCGAGCGCTGGATGTTCTCGCCATTGGCGACCCAGCTGGCGTCTTTCTGCGTACGGCGCTCCATCCAGTCGTTGCGCGCGTCATCCGCGATCTCGATAGTCTCGTCGAAAAACGTTTCCGCCTGCACCGCGCGGGCCCGCGCATAGAGTACGCGGAACTCGGCGTGCTCATCCAGCCAGCGAAAGACGGTCGATCTGCCCGGCATTTCTTCGTCGGCGCAGATCGACCGCAGGCTGCGGCCCTCGGCGAGCGCTTCGCAGATTGCGGCGCCGAGCTGAGGTGAATAGCGAGTCCCGCCATTGCCTCTGCGGGCGTCGTCGTAGAGCGTGCGGAAATCGGGGTAAACCGCCAGCCAGCGAAACACTGTTGCTTCCGCCGGCATCCCGTCATCGGCGCAGATCGAGCGCAGCTTGCGGCCATCGGCCAGCCCTGCGCAGATTTTCGCTGCGGTCTCGGGCGAATAACGCACGAAGGGGCGCCGCTCGATTTTCTTGGGCGGCATGTAGCCTCTGAGCAAAAATGTCGAACCGAGGGGCTTTGCCGACCGGCAACACGTCGGCAAAAAAGCCCCGCCTGCGCGAGCCTGTTCGCCAATCCGGGCGATAGGAGCCCAAACGCGAGGCGGTGATGACCTCGCTGGAAGCCGGGACGAATCCCCGTCGCCTCAAAAACCGGCAGTGTTGTGCCGTTCACCCTTGTGTAGGTATTTATTCCTATATCAGTCTCAGTGTCAAGCGGCAATTCGCAACAATCTTCATTGCGCCGAAGAAAAAATTCGCATGCATCCCTAGCCCAGGATCGTGGGTTGCGAACGCAGCATCCGCGTCACACCGATCAGTATGGGCGCGCCCACGATTGCCGCGAGTGCGAAGCTCACATCGTCGCCGAGATGGGACCCCAGATAGAGGATTGCGGCGTTGCCGACCACTGCGCCGGTTATGCCGGCCAGCACGTTTCCCAAGGCACCGAAGCTGCTCCGTATGGAGACTTCGGCCAAGGCGCCGATAATGGCGCCGACGAGCGCGGCGACCAGCCAACCCATTTGTGCTGCTCCGAAAATGCTCCGGCCCGCCTGGCCGGCTGCCATAGCAACTCCTGTTCCGGATCGAAGTTCCACCGCCGCGCGGCCTTGGGCTGCGCCTGACGACAGTGAACCTCGTGCGCGCCGGCACGTTACGTCCGCGGCAACGAGCATGAAACGGATCGCGATGAAACCACGCAAGGGCATGCCCAGCCCAAAACTTTCGGAAGTCGAGTTCAAGCGCCGCTATGCCGAGCAATTCGTCGACCCCGCCTTCGAGCCGCACCGGGAGGCGCTGGGCAGGATCGCGGATATCGCCTGGCAGGCTTACGCCGAATCCCGCAAGTCGCCGATCACCCGCAAGGCCGGCGCCGGGTTCGCCGATCCCGGCTATGATCTGTCGGCCGACTGGCTGGCCGCCCGGCAAGCGATTGCTGAAGCTCAAAAGCACCACGACGACACTGCCCAGGTCCCGCGCGTCCTTCTCATCAACGGCTCCTCGCGCAGCGAGCACACCTGCCCTGGCGAGATGTCGAAAAGCTACCGGCTCGCGCAGCTTTCTGAGAAGGCGTTCGAAGACGCCGGCCTTGCCGTCGACCTTCTCGACCTGTCGCGACTGGCCTCGGAGTACGGACGCAACATTCACCCCTGCAAGGCGTGCTTCTCGACTGCCGCGCCGCTCTGCCACTGGCCCTGCTCCTGCTACCCGAACCACGCGCTCGGCCAGACGCAGGACTGGATGAACGAGATCTATCCGCTATGGGTGGCGGCGCACGGCATCATGATCATCAGCCCGGTGAACTGGTATCACGTGTCCTCGCCGCTGAAGCTGATGATGGACCGCATGGTGTGCGCCGACGGCGGCAATCCCGACCCGACGCTGACGCAGGGCAAGGACGCGGCCAGGGCAAAGAAGATCGAGCTCGACGGCTGGGACTATCCGCGCCATCTCGCCGGCCGCCTCTTCGCCGTGGCTGTGCATGGCGACGTCGAAGGTGCCGAAAACGCACGCCGCTCGGTCTCCGACTGGCTGCGTTTCATGCGGCTTGTGCCCGCGGGACCACTCGCCGAGCTCGATCGCTACATCGGCTATTGGAAGCCGTATGCCACCAGCCATGAAGAGCTCGACGTCGACACCGAGATGCAAGAGGAGGTTCGCAACGTCGCGCGCAGCCTCGCCGAGGCCGTCATGCAGCAGCGTGCCGGCCGCCTGGTCACGGCCGGCCAGCACCTCCCGGAGCCGCGGCAAAAATAGGCGCAACCGCACGAAATCCCGCAGCGCAGGAAATTCTACCGCCCTGCGCCCTGCAGCCAACCGCCTACCCTTCGAGGACGGTAACCAATCCCGCAATATCGAGCTTCTCGACCAGCGCCTGAAGCCGCGCATCGGTCTTCGCTTTCTGCCGCAGCTTCTGCCGCGCCGCGCGCGAGGCGCGATCGAACTCCACCTCGGCCTGGGCTTCCGCCGCCCGCACCACCAGGACGTCCTCGAGAGCCACCTCGAGCGGTCGACCCTCGGCCGAGCGGAGCACGCCGGCGACTCCCGGCGTCTCCTCGAGCAACAGCCAGTCGTGCGGGTCTTTCACGAACAGGTAGCCGACCATCAAAGCGAAGCGCCTGACCTTCCAGAGGTCGGTGCGGCGGCGGTCGCGCACCAGTCGCTTCTCCGCCGGCATATAGAAGATGAAGCCATTGTCCTTCAGTGCGCGCTCGACCGCCGAGACGTGCGGGTTGAGCGAGGGCACGATGCGATAGCCCTTGACGCTGCGGGTCGTCTCGACCTGATACTCGCGCTGCGCGAGCTGCGCCCCCGGCGCAGTTTTGACTGCATACCAGCTCATGGACTTCTCCCCTCAAGGCACCGGTTTGAGCACGCAGCGTTTGTCTCTGGCGGCAGCACTTTTGTTGCTGATCGGGGCACGGCGCGGACGCTGGAAGCGGCGCGCCCAGCGCTGCATCAGTTCCGCCGGCGCCGCACGCCGGTCGTGCGGCAGGAAGACGAGGATCGCCCAGTCGGCCGCGCGGTAATCATGGCCCGGGATCAGCCGCCAGCCTTCCTCGAAGAAGGCTACGAGTTTTGCACGGGGCGCGAAGGCAAGCTGCATCTAGCTCCCCCAGGTCGGGATGTAGAGACAGATCACCGCGCCGTCCGGCTTCCCGCCCTTGGTGCAGAGCGCGAAATTGCCGCCGCCTTCGGGCGGTGTCTGCCTGATCTTCGGCGAGCTGTACGGCACCACCTCCGGATTGCCGGGAATGACGAAACCGTTTCGGCTCGCCTTGACCTGGCTTTGCGGGATGACCTTGCAGTCGAAACCCGAGCAGCAGTTCGGCGGAAACCAGTCATGCGCCCTGGCCTCCGACCAGATCAGCCCGAGCCCGACAATGACCACGATCGCGGCCAGCAGCTTCAGCAGCCACCGGTCGATCTCCCGCATGTCGTCGAAATCGTCATTGCGCATGGTTTGGCATCCTTGTTTGGAGTGATCGCGGCCTTCCTTCTCCCCTCGTGGGAAAAGGTGGATCGACGCGCTTGCGCGCCGAGACGGTTGAGGGGTGTTGGAAGGAACGCCCCGCGCTTCATTCCCGCGTCGCTTTCGTTCGCCCGCGCTCACGGGTCGCGGGCCTACCCGTTCTTCACCGCCAGCGAACGCGCCTGCCCCGCGAGCCGCCTGAGATGCCCGCGCTCCTCGAGCCTCGTGACGATCCGGTGCACGCCGCTCTTCGCCCTCAGGCCGATGGCGGACGCTATCTCCGCATAGCTCGGCGACATCCCCTCTCTTGCCGCGCCATAGGCCCTGATGAAGCTCAGCGCCTCGCTTTCGCGCCGCGTCAGCCCGGCCCGCGGCATCTTCCCCGGATCAGCAAGAAGCTCGGCGATGAGGATCGCGAAGCCAGGTCGCGCACGGATCAGCTCCCGCGCCTCTTCTTCCAGCGCGACCAGGCTCATGCGGCTGCTCGTGCGCTTTGCCGGCGGCGAAGCTCTGCGAGCGCCTCCGCGGCTGTCTCGGCCTCCGCCCAGTCGCCCGTATTCGGGTCGCTGGCGCGAACCGTGCCGGAGATGAGTTTGGTGAGTTGCACGGGAAATCTCTTCATGCCCGCTCCCCCGTGCGCGGTGCCGAAGAAAGCGGCCGGCACTGCCCGGGGAGGAGGGGCAGGCAGTGCCGGCCTGTCCGCGCGCCGGAGGGGGCGGCGGCGGAATTCTTTGGCGCAATGTTCGTTGAACTGACCATGCACTTGTTATGCTTTTTGCGTAACTCATTGTCAACGCCTTTTGCGTAGGATATCTATGCAAAATGCGTGGCATGGTGACAGTTGCTGACAGGCTGAGACAGGCGCGCGAAGCTGCGGGTTACGACAGCGCCCGCGAGGCTGCCGACACGCTCGGGCTCTCTTATTCGACCTATGCTGGCCATGAGAACGGCAGCCGCGGGCCGAAGCGCGAGCAGTTGATGCAGTATGCCCGCAAGTTCAAGGTGTCGACCGACTGGCTGCTCACCGGCCGCGGCCAGGCGCCGGTGGAGCCGCGCGAGGTGCCGGTGCTGGGTTTTGTCGGCGCCGGCGCTGCGGCAAATTACTTCGGCGAAGGCCAGGGCCCCTTCGAGACCGTGCCGGCGCCGGAGGATTCCACACCCGACACGGTGGCGGTGGAAATCCGCGGCGACAGCCTGGGGGCGGTGTTCAACCAGTGGCTGGTGTTCTATGATGAGGTCCGCTCGCCGGTGACGCCCGACATGATCGGGCGGCTCTGCGTCGTCGGCCTGAACGATGACCGCGTGCTGGTGAAACAGGTCCAGCGTTCCAAAGTGCCGGGCCTCTTTCACCTCATCTCGAACACCGAAGCCCCCATCCTCGACGTCGAGATCGCCTGGGCCGCCAAGGTCAAGCGCATGGTCCCCAGATAGCAGCGCCGCCCTATCTCCCCCTTGCCGCGAGGCAGCAATCCTTTGCTTGGCGAAGCCAGGCTTAGGATTGCTCGAGAGGGGGCGGCGCCGAAGCCAATCAGGGTCGCATGACCCAAAAAACAAACGCAAAATGCGTTTTCCTGCGTTGACTATATACGCAATTTGCATATACGCTCGATGCGTATATCGGACGAATCCACACTCGAATGCCCCGACAAACCGACCGCGATTTCCGGGCGCTGGCCGCCACCCAGAACCGCAAGGCCTGGGGTACGACAACGACGCCGCCGGACAGCCGGGTCATCGCCTTCGAGGCCGTCGCGGATCGCGCGCAGGCCGCATGGTTGGCAGCGCGTCGCGCGCGTCTCGTCGAGCGCATCGACGAGGCGATCGAGGTCCCGGCGACCTTCAGCCGCTCGCCTTACTTCGCCTTCCTCGATGGCGGCCTTGCGCTGTCAGCCGAGGATGCGGTCGACGAGTTCCGCCGGCTGATCCGGCGGGAAATCGACCGCTGTCGCCGCCGCCACTGGTCGGCCGCGCCGCATAGGCTTCCGGCAATGCAGGAAGCTGCCACCTTCGCCCGCTACTTCCGCCGCTTTGGCGAACGCCTGTGGATGCGGCGGGCGGCATAGGCGTCCTGCCCGCCTGATTGCACAGCTGCGCGGAAATTGCCGCTTCCGGCGGGGATCGGGCACCGCGCCGCTGCTTCCCGTCATCCTCCTCGCGCATGATCCTTGCCGCCTCGTCGCGGCCGGCGAGCCAGTCGCGCGCCTCGCGCGTGTCTGGCGGATGCTTGCATTTGAAGCGTGGCACACCGAGGCCGCCTCGCCCTACTGCCCTACTGCCCTACTGCCCTACTGCCCTACTGCCCTGCTGCCTGCCTCGCGCCCTACGCACACGAAAAAAGCCGGGCAAGAGCCCGGCTTTTCGCCTCCCGGCAGTGGGAGAAAAGAATCAGTTCACGGCGTCCTTCAGGCCCTTGCCGGCCGAGAACTTCGGCACCTTGCGCGCCGGGATCTTCACGGCAGCGCCCGTCTGCGGGTTACGGCCGGTGGAGGCCGCACGCTTCGTGACCGAGAAATTGCCGAAGCCGACGAGCCGAACGTCCCCGCCCCGCTTCAGCTCCTTGGTGATGACGGCAAACACCGCATCCACTGCAGTCTGCGCATCGCTCTTCGAAAGCTTTGCCTCGTCAGCGACGGCTGACACGAGCTCATTTTTGTTCATCTAGATTCCCTTCCTCAGAAAAACCGGGACTTCGACTCAGCCGGCAGGACCCGAACTCTAGGAAAAGCTGTTGCCGCAACCAAGGTCCAAAGTCGGCCGGAGTGCCGACTTTTCCCGGATTTCTGCGGTTTTTCACAAAAAAGCCGGGCGTTCAAGCCCGGCTTTCGACTTCCTTGCTCAAGAATTTCCTAATGTGCCACGGTCGACCCGGCCGTTTCGTCGGCTACATCGACCGGTGCGGGCACCGTCACCGCCGGCTCGGACCACTCGATCGGGGTCGGCATGCGCACCAGCGCGTGCGAAAGCACCTCGCCAATGCGCGAGACCGGCACGATTTCGAGCCCGCTCTTCACATTGTCCGGAATCTCCGCCAGGTCCTTGACGTTTTCTTCCGGGATCAGGACCTTCTTCAGCCCGCCGCGCAGCGCCGCGAGCAGCTTCTCCTTGAGGCCGCCGATCGGCAGCACGCGGCCGCGCAGCGTGATCTCGCCGGTCATCGCGATGTCGGCGCGCACCGGAATGCCGGTGAGCACGGAAACGATCGCCGTGGCCATCGCCACGCCCGCCGACGGGCCATCCTTCGGCGTCGCGCCCTCAGGCACGTGCACGTGGATGTCGCGCTTGTCGAAGAGCGGCGGCTCGATGCCGAAATCGATGGCCCTGCTACGGACATACGATGCCGCCGCCGAGATCGATTCCTTCATCACGTCACGCAGATTGCCGGTTACGGTCATGCGGCCCTTGCCGGGCATCATGACGCCTTCGATGGTGAGCAGCTCGCCGCCGACCTCCGTCCACGCTAGGCCCGTCACCACGCCCACCTGGTCGTCGTCCTCGGCGCGGCCGTAGCGGAAGCGCGGCACGCCGAGATAGTCGGAGAGGTTCTCCGGCGTGATCGCCACCGTCTTCTTGCTCTCCTTCGAGCGCAGGATCTCGGTAACGGCCTTGCGCCCGAGCTTCATCAGCTCGCGCTCCAGGCTGCGCACGCCGGCTTCGCGGGTGTAGGTCTGGATGATGGCGCGGATCGCATCCTCGCCGACGGAAAACTCCTTTGGCTGCAGCGCGTGGTCGCGGACCACCTTCGGCATGAGATGCCGCTTGGCGATCTCCACCTTCTCGTCCTCGGTATAACCGGCGATGCGGATGATCTCCATGCGATCCATCAGCGCCGGCGGGATGTTCAGCGTGTTCGCCGTGGTCACGAACATCACGCTCGAAAGGTCGTATTCGACCTCCAGATAGTGGTCCATGAACGTCGAGTTCTGTTCGGGGTCGAGCACCTCGAGCAGCGCCGATGACGGGTCGCCGCGGAAATCCATGCCCATCTTGTCGATCTCGTCGAGCAGGAAGAGCGGGTTGGACTTCTTCGCCTTCTTCATCGACTGCACGACCTTGCCGGGCATGGAGCCGATATAGGTGCGGCGGTGACCGCGGATCTCGGCCTCGTCACGCACGCCGCCGAGCGCCATGCGCACGAACTCGCGGCCGGTAGCCTTGGCGATCGACTTGCCGAGCGAGGTCTTGCCCACGCCGGGAGGGCCGACGAGGCAGAGGATCGGGCCTTTGAGCTTCTTCTGCCGGCTCTGCACCGCGAGATATTCGACGATGCGGTCCTTCACCTTGTCGAGGCCGTAATGATCGGTGTCGAGCACGTCCTGGGCGAAGCTCAGATCCTGCTTCACCTTGGAGTTCTTGCCCCACGGTATCGACAGCAGCCAGTCGAGATAGTTGCGCACGACGGTGGCTTCGGCCGACATCGGCGACATGGTGCGCAGCTTCTTCAGCTCCGCTTCCGCCTTCTCGCGCGCTTCCTTGGAGAGCTTCGTCTTCTTGATGCGCTCCTCGATCTCGGCGGCCTCGTCGCGGCCGTCCTCGCCCTCGCCGAGCTCCTTCTGGATCGCCTTCATCTGCTCGTTGAGGTAATATTCGCGCTGCGTCTTCTCCATCTGGCGCTTGACTCTGCTGCGGATGCGCTTCTCCACCTGCAGCACGGAGATCTCGGCTTCCATGAAGCCCATGGCCTTCTCCAGCCGCTCCTTGACGGAGAGGGTGGCAAGCATCTCCTGCTTCTCGGGGATCTTGATGGCGAGATGCGAGGCGACGGTATCGGCGAGCTTGGAATAGTCGTCGATCTGGCCGGCCGCGCCCACCACCTCAGGCGAGATTTTCTTGTTCAGCTTGACGTAGTTCTCGAAGTCCGAGACGACCGAACGCGCCAGTGCCTCGATCTCGACCTCGTCCTCGGCCGGCTCCTTGAGCAGCTCGGCGCGCGCCTCGTGATAGTCGGCGCGGTCGGTGAAGGCGGTGACCTTCGCACGTGACGTTCCCTCGACCAGCACCTTCACGGTGCCGTCCGGAAGTTTCAGCAGTTGCAGCACATTGGCGAGCGTGCCGATGTCGAAGATCGCGTCCGGGGCCGGATCGTCGTCGGAGGCATTCTTCTGGGTCGCAAGCAGGATCTGCTTTTCGGCCCCCATCACTTCTTCCAGCGCCTTGATGGACTTCTCGCGCCCCACAAACAGCGGCACGATCATGTGCGGGAAGACGACGATGTCGCGCAGCGGGAGGACCGCGAAGACACCATCACCGGAAGACCGGGTCGTTCTGGCCATTTTCTGGTACCTTTCTTTCGCGGCCGCTTGGGAGGCCAACCGCGAATCTCATCCTAGAGCATGATCCCGGAAAGTTGCAGGCTTTTCGGGCAGGTCCGGTGCAAGCACGCACCGATCATGCGGCACAACAAGCAGTTAGTGCGGATCCCCACACGGGTATCACACCCTAACGGCCGCGGGCCGTTCCGCCTATCACCGATTGCAAATCAGGGATTTTTCAGCACGGAGTGCGGTGCCGCGACCACACAAGCGATTAATTGGAGGCGCCCCCCGCAAAGATCAAGGGTCCTGCCCGGTTGGGGAGGTAGCCGGCGAAGCGTTTCGATCGCCCGGCGTCCCGGGGTTAACGCTAACATGAACTTCCGGCCCCAGAACGCTGTTCGGGCGCCGATTTTAATCGAAATTGGACCTGTTTCGAGGCATCTCTCCCGCAAGCGACTAAGTTCGGGGGAGCGTACCGTCGTGAGCACCGGGTTTGCCCTTCCGCAGCGTCAGTCGAATTCCGGTGCTGTGCTGGCTTGGCGAGAGGCCTGGCTGCGTATCGACAAGGCCCCCCGTGCCATCGCTTTCGCGCAGAGCCTGGTCGGCCGGATTGTCGTCTACGCGGCGTTCGTCGTCGTGCTTTGGCTCGGGCAACAGCTGAGCACGACCGCCATGGTGCTGGTGTCGATCACGGTCGCCGCCTGCGTGATTGCCCCGCATCGCAAGCTGGCCATCATGGCGATCTCGGGCGTGGTCTATTTCCTCCTCCGCCCGTTGCGCACGAGGCAGCAGATCGAATTCAGCGAGCGCCTCTATCAGGCCGAGGTGCTTGTCGCCGAACTGCCGGCGCTCCCCGCCTATTTGCCCGTCGCCGCCGTCTTCCTGCTGGTTTGCTATGGCTGGGTGCGCCTGGTGCAGCTGCGTCCGGGCTCGCTGCTGGGCCGGCGTCCCCTGCTCTGCCAGTTCGCCCTGTTCGCGGCACTCATCTCGGCCGGGCTTGCCGCGCCGGCCGGCACGGGCCTGCACGCGCTCGTCTGGTTGCTGACAGTCATGCTCGCCGCCTCATTCTTCTTCCTCGCCTACGCCCTGCTGGAGGCCCGCTCGCGCGACACTCTTCCCGGCGCAGTGCGCGTCGGCTTCATGCGCCCCTTCTGGGGCGGGCCATCTCTGCCCTTCAAGGGCCCCTCCTATTTGCAGAAATTCGAGGCCGAGAGCCCCGAGCAGTTGGCAGCCGTACGCCTTCGAGCGCTGAAGCTGGTCGTGTGGGCCACGCTGCTGGCCTTCGCGTGCCGTCTGCTCGAGGGCGGTGTCTACGGCATCGCGGCCTTGCCCACTCTGCCCGACACCATTGCCGCGACCGTCGAGGGCGACCCTCCCGGCCGCACCTTTGGCTGGCTGATCCTGTTCAAGACCTTCGTGCTCAACGTCATTTCGCTCGGCGCGCTGGTGCACACCTTGGTCGCCGTCATCCGGATGTGCGGATACGGCATCCCGCGCGGCATGGCGCGCCCCCTCAGCGCCCGCACGATCGCCGAGTTCTGGAACCGCTACCTCTTTTATTTCAAGGAATTGCTGGTCGACTTCTTCTTCTATCCGGCCTTCGTGCGCTTCTTCAAGAAGCAGCCGAAGCTGCGCATCGCCTTCGCCACCTTCTCGGCCGCCTTCATCGGCAACCTGCTCTTCTCGATCATCTCGCAGTCGCATCTCTTCGCCGAGATTGGCTTTGTCGAGACGCTTAGGGCCTTCGATTCATACGCAGTCTACGCGCTGGCGCTCAGCCTCGCGCTGATCGCTTCGCAGTTGCGCGCCCGCAAGCCGCGCCCGCAGGACGGCTTTCTGCGCTACCAGGTGGCACCACGCCTCGGTGTGATCGGCTTCTTCTGCGTTGCCCAGATCTTCGCAGACGAAAGCTTCTCTACCTCGCTGGCCGAGCGCGCCGGCTTCTTCGCCTATTTGGTCGGAGCCTGACCTGACCGCGCGACCAGCGCCTTCAGGTCGCCGAGCGTATCGACCTTGCCGATGTCGAAATCGGCATCGGCAAGGTCGATGGCGTACTCCGCCTCGAGCAGCATCATCACCTCGACCACGGTCATGGAATCGAGCCGTCCGGACAGGAACAGGGAATCGGCGTCGCCGAGCGGCCGCATGTCGCCTCGATCCTCGAGCTTTTCGGCCAGGAGGCGGGCCACGGGTTCAATCGAAGGTTGCGTCATTCTTCCTCATGCTTTGCCGGACGCGGTCAAGGTTGCATTCCCTGGGCAGGTCGCCCCGATCCCGCCCCGCGACAAGGCTGGATGAGTGACCGATTGTTGAGATTTGTATGAATATGTATGCGAAACGCAAGCACTGTATGATATGGCCATGAACCCGAGCTTCAACCCGGCGCAATCCTTCTTCGAGATCGCGCGGGCGAGGCCGGATGCGCCGGCCATCGTCACCGCCGGGCGCTCGGTCAGCTATGGCTGGCTGGGCAGCCGCGCGCCACGGCTGGCGGCTCTCTTCGCCGCAGGGCGCCGCTCGGCACGCGTCGGCATCCTCGCCACCCGCAGCGTCGAGGCCTATCTCGGTATCGTCGCCGCAGCGTGGGCAGGCAGCACCTATGTGCCGCTCAACCTGAAATGGCCGCAAGCGCGGCTGGTAGAGTTGCTCGACCTGCTCGATCTCGACGCGCTCGTGGTCGACGCCGCCGGCGAAGGCCTGCTGACGCCTGCCGTGCGCGCCGCCGCACCGCACACGATTGTCGTGCCTGAAGGATCGGCGCTGGCGGCCCAGGCCGGCTTCGTTGCGCTCGATCGCCTGCCGCTGCGGCGTCTGGCCGAGCCGGTCGCCGTGGCGGCAGAGCATCCGGCCTACATCATCTTCACCTCGGGAACGACGGGTGTGCCGAAAGGCGTGGTCATCGCCGCCGGCTCGCTGCAGCATTATCTCGACCGGACCGAGCCCTGGACGCGTTTCACGGCTGCCGATCGCGTTGCCGAATGCTGCGATGTTACCTTCGACCTCAGCGTGCACAATATGTTCTTGGCGTGGCGGGCAGGCAGCGCGCTTTACCTCATGTCGCAGCTGGAGTTGATGGCGCCTGCCCGCTTCATCCGCAGCCATGAGGTCACGGTCTGGTTGTCGGTTCCGACCATAGCGGCGACGATGCGGCGGCTCGGCTCGCTTCGGCCGGGTATTTTCCCCAACCTTCGCCTGTCGATCTTCTGCGGCGAGCCGCTGCCTGTAGCCGTGGCGCAGGCCTGGCAGGCGGCGACGCCAAACGGCGTGGTCGAGAATATCTACGGGCCGACCGAGGCGACGGTCGTGTGCATGCGCCAGACGCTCACCGAGCCGCCGCTTGCCACCGTCGGGCGTGGCACCCTCGCCATCGGCCGCCCTTACGAGACCATGACGGTCGCGCTGCTCGACGAAGGGCAGCGCCCTGTCGCACACGGGCAGGCGGGCGAGATCGCTCTGTCGGGCCCGCAGCTCGCCATCGGCTATTTCAGCGCGCCGGCCCAGACCGCCGACCGCTTCCGCATGATCGACGGGCGCCGCTGGTACCTGACCGGCGACCTCGGGCGGCAGGACGAGGCTGGCATCTATCACCACCTCGGCCGTATCGATAACCAGGTCAAGCTCAAGGGCAACCGCATCGAGCTCGAGGAGATCGACGCGCACCTGCGCAGGGCCGCCGGCAGCGACACCGTCGCCGCGGTCGCCTGGCCGGTGAGCTTCGGTTCGGCCGATGGCCTCGTCGGTTTCTGCTCGGGCACCGGCCTGGATGCGCAGGAGATCCGCCGCCGGATGCGGCTCACCCTTCCCGAATATATGGTCCCCGGTGCGGTGCATGTGCTCGACCGGCTGCCTCTCAACGTCAACGGCAAGGTCGACCGCAAGGCGCTGCTCGAAACACTGGCGGCCGCTGATGCCTCGGCTGCAGCCAGCCGCGCGGGCTGAATTCCCGCCGCGACGCGCGGCTTGCTCTGCGCGGGAATCCTTAAAGCATGTCTCCCGAAAGTGTCCGCGGTTTCGGGATAAAGACATGCGTAAAATCAACAGCCTGAAGCGTGTCGCGTGAATCCTTTTCACGCGACACGCTTTAGCGCCCGAAACGAAAACGGCGCCGGGAGGCGCCGTTTCAACTCGGGGAGCGCCGTTTCGTCAGGCGCTGGCGCCCTTCTTTTCCTTCTCGGCATAGATGTAGAGCGGACGGGCATTGCCCAGCACCACCTCTTCGGAGATCACCACCTCCTGCACGCCTTCGAGTGCCGGCAGCTCGAACATGGTGTCGAGCAGGATCGCCTCCATGATGGAACGCAGGCCGCGCGCGCCGGTCTTGCGCTCGATCGCACGCTTGGCGATGCCGACCAGCGCATTCTCGTGGAAGGTCAGGTCCACGCTCTCCATCTCGAACAGGCGCTGGTACTGCTTGACCAGAGCGTTCTTCGGTTCGGTCAGGATCTGGATGAGCGCCTTCTCGTCGAGGTCTTCCAGCGTCGCCAGGACCGGCAGGCGGCCGACAAACTCGGGGATGAGGCCGAACTTGAGCAGATCCTCCGGCTCGACCATGCGGAAGAGCTCGCCCGTGCGGCGGTCTTCCGGCGAGGCGACGGAAGCGCCGAAGCCGATCGAGGTCTTGCGGCCGCGGTCCGAGATGATCTTGTCGAGGCCGGCGAACGCGCCGCCGCAGATGAACAGGATGTTGGTGGTGTCGACCTGCAGGAATTCCTGCTGCGGATGCTTGCGGCCGCCCTGCGGGGGCACGGAAGCCGTCGTGCCTTCCATGATCTTCAAGAGCGCCTGCTGCACGCCTTCACCCGATACGTCGCGGGTGATCGACGGGTTGTCGGACTTGCGCGAGATCTTGTCGATCTCGTCGATGTAGACGATGCCGCGCTGCGCCCGCTCGACATTGTAGTCGGCGGCCTGCAGCAGCTTCAGGATGATGTTTTCCACGTCCTCGCCGACGTAACCCGCCTCGGTGAGGGTCGTGGCGTCGGCCATCGTGAAAGGCACGTCGATGATGCGCGCCAGCGTCTGCGCCAGCAGCGTCTTGCCGCAGCCGGTCGGGCCGATCAGCAGAATGTTCGACTTCGCCAGCTCGACGTCGTTGTTCTTCCCGGCATGAGCGAGGCGCTTGTAATGGTTGTGGACGGCGACCGACAGCACGCGCTTGGCGTAAGGCTGGCCGATCACATAGTCGTCGAGGACCTTCAAAATCTCCTGCGGGGTCGGCACGCCGTCCCGCGACTTCACCATCGAGGTCTTGTTCTCCTCGCGGATGATATCCATGCAGAGCTCGACGCACTCATCGCAGATGAACACGGTCGGGCCAGCGATAAGCTTGCGCACCTCGTGCTGGCTTTTCCCGCAGAACGAGCAATAGAGCGTGTTCTTGGAATCGCCGCCGCTGTTGCTGACCTTGCTCATTTCAATTCCTTTTCCCAGCCGCCCGGCGCCGAAGACTTCCCGGGCGGACGCCGCTTACCCTGACCAACAAGACGGTCAGCCAGCGTCTTCCGTACCAAGCACAAACCAGAAAACGCGGCAATGATTCGCGGTTGTCCCAGCCTCAGGCTAGAGCGGCGAAACTCAACATAGGCTTAACGTAGGCCGCTCCGACGGTCGAGGGAACAGCCAAATGTGACAGAAATGACGCACAGGTTTCAAAAACGCGTCATTTTCCGCGGCCGCAGCGGTGCGGAGCAATGGAAGGCAGCGGCGATCGGCCGTCGGAAGACGGCACGCTGCTGCCCTGCCGCCTGGCCTCAGGCCGCCACCGCGTCCGGCAGCGGATCGCGCGAGGTGATCACCTTGTCGACGATGCCGAAATCCTTCGCTTCGTCGGCGGTCATGAAATGGTCGCGGTCGAGCGTGCGCTCGATCGTGTCCATGTCGCGGCCGGTGTGCTTGACGTAAATCTCGTTCAGGCGCCGCTTCATCTTGATGATGTCCTGGGCGTGGCGCTCGATGTCCGAAGCCTGGCCCTGGAAGCCGCCGGAAGGCTGGTGCACCATGATGCGGGCGTTGGGCGTCGCAAAGCGCATGTCCTTATGGCCGGCGGCAAGCAGCAGCGAGCCCATGGACGCGGCCTGGCCGATGCAGAGCGTCGAGACCGGCGGCTTGATGAACTGCATGGTGTCGTAGATCGCCATGCCGGAGGTCACCACCCCGCCCGGCGAATTGATGTAAAGGTTGATTTCCTTCTTCGGGTTCTCGGCTTCCAGGAAAAGGAGCTGGGCGCAGACCAGCGTCGCCATGCCGTCCTCGACCGGACCGGTGATGAAGATGATGCGCTCCTTGAGCAGCCGCGAGAAGATGTCGAAGGCGCGTTCGCCGCGATTGGTCTGCTCGACCACCATCGGCACCAGGTTCATGGCCAGATCGACCGGGTTTTTCATGGGAGACCTCTTTCAGGCAGGCGCGGCTGGTCTGTCGGAATCACCCGCGCGGAAACGTTGCTTTTAGATAGGACGCTGCCTCCGCCGAGCGCAAGACCGCCCGGATGGTCAGGTGTTCCGTTAACCCTGCCGCTTAACGCTCGGTTGAGATTCCGCTTTTCGCCGGCGCCGCCTCGGCTATTTTCGTTCAAAAATTCCAAAGGTTTGGCTAAAACAGGGTTCTGCGTCATGGGTTTGAAGGCGGTTTCAGGGCTGACGGCCCTTGCGGTATTCCTGTCGGCGGCCTCGCCGGCTTTCGCCGGCGGTTATGGCGAGTGTTATGAGCGCTATCGCACGCCGCCGACCTACGGTTCCGTGCAGGAGCGGGTCCTGATCCGCCCGGCGAGCCAGCGCGTCGAGATCATTCCGGCGATCTACGGCACCCGAAAAGAGCGCGTGCTGATCGTGCCCGAGCGGGTGAAGCACCGCGTCATCCCGGCCGAATACGCCATCGTCAAGGAGAAGGTCATCATCCAGCCGGAGCGCGTCGTGGCGCGCATCATCCCGTCGGTGACGAAGACGATCTACCGTGACGTCAAGGTCTCCCACGGCGGCTATGCCTGGGAATGGCGCATCATCAAGGGCAAGAAGGTGCTGTGCAAGGTCAGGACGGCGCCGGTCTACCGGCAGGTCGCGGAGACGGTGGTGATCCATCCGAAGCGCGTCGTGCGCGAGGTGATCCCGGCAGTCTGGGGTTATGAGAAGCGTCACGTGCTTGTCCGCCCGGAGCGCACCGAGCGTTTTGTCATCCCCGCCGAATATGGCTACGAGACCGTCCAGGTCGTGATCCAGCCGAAGCAGAAGCGCGTGATCGCATTGCCGGCCGAATACGCCTGGCGTGAGCGCACCGTCGTCGTCAGCGAAGGCCATTCCGGCTGGAAGCGCTACCGCCCGCGCTGCAAGGGCTGATCGCGGCAGCGATCGGCGGTCGGAAGGACCGGCTGCCGGCTGCGTCGAAAGCTGTGTTGACGACCTCCTCGGTCGCCTGCAGGTCGGCGTCCCGTGAGCTTCGAGTATTCCTTCTCGCGCCGCTGGCATGACGAAGCGGTTTTCGTACCGAGCCTACTGCCCTGCCGCCACTGTCTCACCGCCCAGCCACTGCTTGAACGTCACCGTATCGCCACCTTCGACGGCATCCGCAGTACGCTTCCCGACCGAGGCGCCGAACTTGTAGCCGTGGCCGGAGCAGGCCGAGACGACAAGCGCCTTGTCCACCTCCGTGGCAAAAAACCGCTCGTCCACGGTGAAGGTGTAGGCGCAGGTGATCACCTCGCGCACCCTGTATTCATTGACCCGTTTGATCGGTGGATCGAAAAGGTCGCGGATTTCTTCGCCTTCGCCGGGCCGCGGCACGCGCTCCCAGTCGGCATCGTCGGTCGGCTCCTTGTGCAGGCCCGAGCCGAACTTCAGCCCCGCCTCGCCGGTCGGCGGGATGATGTAGCCGTCCGTCCTGCCGCCGACGTCGAGGATGACGGGCGCCTCGCGCCACGCCGCCATCAGGTCGGCCGGCGGCTCGAGATAGACGACCGCCGTGCGGTAGGTTTTCAGCACGTGCCCAAGCTGCGGAAAAAGCTTCAGCACCCAGGCGCCGGCCGTTACCACAACGCGGTCGGCAGCGAGCGTCTCCCCGTCATCGAGGGCGACGCGGCCGCTCGCGCTGTCGACCAGCACGACGCGCTTGTTCTCACGCACATCCGCGCCTTTTGCCCGCAACCATCGCGCCATGCCCGCGGCGATCAGCCGGCAATGCAGCGCGCCGCCCTCCGGCGAGAGGAAGGCGTAGCGGAAGGTTCCGGCTTCCAGGAACGGCCAGCGTTTCACCGCCAGCGGCGGCTCGTAGACCGCGATCGGGTAGCCGCCGGTTTCCAGCCCGCCGCGATAATCGTCCGCCTCGTCGCCGGCTTCGCGCGAGACGCACAGGAACCCGCGCGGATCGAGATGGCTCTGCCCGAGATCGGACCAGAGCTCGTCCCAGGCCGCATAGGCTTCTGTGATCGCCCGGCCATAGCCCGAATTCGAGCGGTAGGCCCGGCGGATGATGCGGTGATGGTCGCCGGATGCCGCCAGCGGGTTGGGTATCGGTCCCTGCTCCAGAAGCGTCACCGCGTGCCCGCGCTTCGTCAGCGCCCAGGCCGTCGAAAGGCCGGCAATGCCGGCGCCGACGACAATGACTTTCATCCGGCGATTCCCCTGCCGATCGCACAATTGCGGTTTGTCCGCGGCCTTGCAAGCGCCGGGCGCCATGTCGTCCCCTTTCCAGCCATTCTCGAGCCGACGGCGAGCCCGCTGCGGGCCGCAGCATTCATGCTCGCAGGTTCCCACCTGCCGCAACTCGCGCTAATACCGCGCTCGATGTCCGCCCCTCCCTACCTCCGCTTCGACCCGGCCACGCGCCGCGCGTCTCTCGACCCGCATACGCCGGCCTTCGTGCAGGACCCGTACGCCGCTTATGCCTGGCTGCATCGGCATGCGCCTGTCTTCTTCTGGGAGGATTACGGCCATTGGTGTTTTGGCGGCTTCGACGCCGTGTCGCGTCTGTTGCGCGACAAGCGCATCGGCCGCCAGCCGGCCGAGCCGCCGGCAGGCGACCGGACCCATCTCAAAACCTTCGACGCGCTGGATGCGACGTCGATGATCGAGCTCGAGCCGCCGGTCCACACGCGGCTGCGCACGCTCGTCAACCGCGCCTTCGTGTCGCGCCAGGTGGAGCGGCTTCGCCCGCGCATCGAAACCTTGGCCAATCAGCTCATCGACGCCATGCCGGACGGCCAAAGCGTCGATCTCCTGCCCGCCTTCGCCACCCCGGTGCCGATCACTGTGATCTGCGAGATGCTGGGCGTGCCGGTGGAGGCTGGCCCGCAGCTTTTGGATTGGTCGCACCGCATGGTGGCGATGTACATGCACGGTCGCACGCGCGCCGTCGAAGAGAGCGCCGACGCAGCCGCAGCCGCCTTCGCCGATTTCATCCGGCTCCATGCCCGCAAGCGCCGCGCCTCGCCTGCCGACGATCTGCTGACCTTGCTTCTCTCGGCCCAGGATGACGACCAGAAGCTCTCGGAGGACGAGCTTGTCTCGTCGGTGATCCTGCTGCTCAACGCCGGCCACGAGGCGACCGTGCACCAGACCGGCAACGCGGTGCGCACGCTGCTGCTTCAGACGGGCGATGACCCGCGCCGCTTCTTCTCGACGCCGGAAATGACCGCGGCGACGGTGGAGGAATGCCTGCGCTTCGACGCGCCGCTCCACATGTTCACGCGCTTCGCCTATGCCGAAACCGACCTTGGCGAAGGCGTGGTGCTCAAACGCGGCGAGCAGGTCGCGCTGCTGCTCGGCATGGCCAACCGTGACCCCACGGCCTTCGATCGGCCGGATGAGTTTCTGCCCGGCCGCCCCGACCAGAAGAACGTCAGCTTCGGCGCCGGCATCCACTTCTGCATCGGCGCGCCGCTGGCAAGGCTCGAGCTGCAGGCATCGCTGCAGGTGCTGTTCAATCGTCTGCCGAACCTTAAGCTCACGGAGGCACCGCGCTACCGCGACAGCTTCCATTTCCACGGCTTGGAACGACTCGCGGTCAGCGAGCGCGCATAGGGCTCGTCCGCGCCAGGGCCGCCCTCACCCGAATCTATGCTGCGTGGGCGCCGGATTCCTTGTCGAGCGCGATATAGTCCAGCGGCATCTCGGTTGTGTATTTGATCTGCTCCATGGCGAAGGAGGAGGACACGTCGCGGATCTCGATCTTCGCGATCAGTCGTTTGTAGAAGGCGTCATAGGCGGCGATATCGGGCACCACCACGCGCAGCAAATAGTCGACATCGCCGCTCATGCGGTAGAATTCGACCACCTCCTGAAACTCCTGGATCACCTCCGAGAATCGCTTCAGCCATTCGAGGCTGTGCGAGTTGGTGCGGATGGCGACGAACACGGTCACCCGCGCATTGATCTTTTCGGGATCGAGGATCGCCACGCGGCGCTTGATGACGCCTTCTTCCTCCAGCTTCTGGATGCGCCGCCAGCACGGCGTCGTCGACAGCCCCACTTTCTTGGCGACATCGGCCACGGCGAGCGTGGCGTCCTCCTGCAAAAGGCGCAGGATCTTGCGGTCGAGGCGGTCCATCAGACGAGTCCCATGTTGGAATGATTTCGCCCATTTGGCCCAAAACCAGCCGCCACGCAACAAAAAATATCAAGAAACAGCCATTTCGAGGGTCCGATTTCCAAGATCAGCCATCAGGCGCCCGCGCTCGGCCGCGCCGACAGCGCCCGGTGCCAGCGGATCACGTTGGTACATTCGGCCGGCACCTGGATGCGGGCCGGCTTCATGAAGTCGACGGCGATCATCCCGGTGATGTCGGCCACCGAGAATTCGTCGCCGGCCGCGAACTCGCGGCTTGCAAGCTCTCGATCGAGCAACTGCAGGAATTCGACCGCCTTCGGCTTGTTCACCTCGCCCCATTCGGGCACCTGCGGCACTTCCCACTCCTTCATCGCCGGATGGATGTGGCGGAAGGCGTTGGCCACCACGGCGAGGAGATTGAGTTCCATTCGCCGCTGCCACATCTCCACCAGTGCTTTTCCGAGCGCCCCGCGGCCAAACAGCGCCGGTTCCGGATGCAGTTCCTCGAAATAGCGGCAGATCGCGATCGACTCCGTGATGATCGTGCCATCGTCGAGCTCGAGCACCGGCAGGCGCATGAGCGGATTGCGTGAGCTTACCGTCTCCCTTTTGTGCTCCAGCGCTCCCATATCGATCCGCACCAGCGGAACCTCGATCCCCTTTTCCGCCAGGTAGACGCGCACGCGCCGCGGATTGGGTGCCCGTCCGCCGTCGAACAGTTTCATGCCATTCCTCCAGAGATCGCTTCGCGGCCAGATTAGCAGTTCGTCAGAACCGGAACAGTTCGCGCAGCAGGTTGAAGAGCGCTTCGACAAGATCGTGCTCCGGCTCGGCGGCGGAGCCATGCCGCTCCCGCCAGTCGCGCGGTCGCTCGAAGCTGCCGGCCCAAATCCCGGCCTTGGCTTCGCGCGCCCTTCGCTCCGCATCGGAATAGTCGCCGTAAGCCAGCGCCCAGCCGGTTTCGACCTGCGCCAGGTTCAGCTCGTCCGCCCCTGCCCGGCAGACGGCGAGCAGCCTGCGGAAACGGTCGCGCTCCCAGCCGCTGCAATCCACCTTCCGGCCGCCGATGCGTTCGGCGAGCGCCGCCTTCGACCGGCGGCCGCAGGCATAATCGGCGCCATCGAACTGGCAGATCTGGCCAAGCTCCGGCGCATCTATGCCGCGCAGCCTGATGCGTTCGCCGGCGATTGTCAGCGAATCTCCGTCATTGACCGTCGCGATGCCGGCGGCATCGCGCATGGCGAAGCGTTCGAAACGCGCCGCCGCCAGCATGACGAGGCCGAGGAAGAGAGCGGCGAGCAGGTAGTCGAGCAGCGTCCTCAGCCCGCTTCGCCGACGGCCCGGCGCGCCGCGGAACGGCCGAATGCGCCTCATATGGCAAAGAGAGTCTTAATCATTCCCGCCTAGCCTTCGGGCGAACCGGTTCTAGAGCATGTCTCCCGAAAGTGTGCAGCGGTTTCGGGACGAAGACATGCGCAAAAATCAACAATCTGGAGCAGGTCGCGTGAATCGGTTTTCACGCAACCTGTTCTAGAGCAAAAAACAGAAGCCTTTCATGCCGTTGCAGCGGTCGACCACGGCGGACAAGTTTATTGTGGACCGCACTCGGGCGCACCGCAACAGCGACGTCTCGCGTGCCGTCCGCAAGACGCGCGACCGTCTGGCCCAGCAGGCCGGCAACCCGGTTTTCGACCGCGAGCTCCTGAAGCTGCACGCGCGCTCGATGATCCACAGCGCGGCCGCCATTCCCGTACTGGTTCTGGTGATCGCGGCCGGCGGCTTCTTTGCCGGCATGGCCTCGGAATTGATCACCTGGGCGCTGGTCACGGTCGCATTTTACGGCGGGCTTGCCGTGCTCGCCCGCCGCACCGACCGTGCCGAGACCGCCGACATCGATGTCGCCTCGACCCGCAACCTTCTGCTGATCGCGCATTTCATCAGCGGTCTTGGCTGGGCCTACTTCGCCTCGCTGGCCTGTGCCCAATGCGAGGTCGATCAGCTGCCTGTCGTCAAGGCGGTGGTGCTGCTGCTCGCGATCGCCGCGACGGCGCTGATCGCCTCCTCGCTGCGCGGCGCGCTGGTAACCACCTTTGTTGTCCCGGTGGCCGTCTACGCTGTTCTCGGTATCCGCGCCGGCAGCTCGATCGAGCTCTTGATGGTCGGCCTGCTGGTCGTCTCTCTCGCCTTCTTCGTCTACGTCGCCAGCCGTCTGAAGCAGTCGACCCTAATGCTGCTTTCCTTCCGCACCGAGAAGGACGCCCTCATCGCCGAGCTCGAGACCGCGAAAGCCATGTCGGACGAAGCGCGCCGCCGCGCCGAGGAGGCCAATCTTGCAAAGTCGCGCTTCCTCGCATCGATGAGCCACGAGTTGCGCACGCCGCTCAACGCCATTCTTGGTTTTTCGGAAGTCATGGCCAAGGAAGTGCTTGGCCCGATCGAGAACCCCACCTATCGCGAATATGCCGGCGACATCCACGCCTCGGGCCAGCACCTGCTCGACCTGATCAACGAGATCCTCGACCTCTCGCGCATCGAGGCCGGCCGCTATCAGCTCAACGAGGAGCCGGTGGCGCTCGCCTCCGTGGCGGAGGAATGCTGCCATCTGATGGAGCTGCGCGCCCGCCACAAGGACATCCGCATCAGCCAGCACTTCGAGCCCGGCATGCCTCGGCTCTTTGCCGATGAACGGGCGCTGCGCCAGATCGTGCTCAATCTGATCTCCAACGCCGTGAAGTTCACGCCGACCGGCGGCGAGGTCCTGGTCAGGGTCGGCTGGACGGCAGGCGGCGGCCAGTATGTCTCGGTCAGGGACAATGGCCCCGGCATTCCTCCCGACGAGATTCCGGTCGTGCTCGCAGCCTTCGGCCAGGGTTCGATCGCCATCAAGAGCGCCGAGCAGGGAACCGGGCTTGGCCTGCCGATCGTGCAGGGCTTGCTCGACATCCACGGCGGCGAGTTCCAGCTTCATTCGAAGCTGCGCGAGGGCACGGAAGCGATCGCCATCCTGCCGCCGAGCCGCGTCATGGACCCCATGGAGGCGATCCCGACCGCCGCGGCTGGCGGCGGGCGGCGGCGCTAACTTCGGTTCGCCGCCGCCAATCCCGAGCAAACCAGCGCAGCCGCCTTCACGATCCCTGCGGCAACACCCGCGCCGAGGCCTTCACCATGGCCCAGCCTGAGATCGGTGAGCGGTTCAAGTCCGAGCAACTCGACCAGCCTGCGGTGTCCGGGCTCGGTCGAGATATGCGACAGCAGGCAATGGTCGAGCGCGTCTGCCCGCAGCTTTTGCAGCACCGCCGCGGCGGCAGTGACGGCGAAGCCATCGAGGATGACTGGAATGTGCTCGATGCGCGCGGCCAAGATCGCGCCGGCGATGGCCGCAAACTCGCGCCCGCCGACACGCCGCAGTGCCTCGAACGGGTCCTTCAGATTGCTCCCGTGCAAGGCAAGCGCTCGATCCACGGCCGCGGCCTTGCGCGCGATCATCGTCGCATCGGCTCCGGATCCCGGACCCACCCAGTCGGCCCCCTTGCCGCCGAACAGCGCGGCCCCGAGCGCCGCCGCGACGGTCGAGTTGCCGACGCCCAGGTCGCCGATGGCGACGAGGTCCGTTTCCATCACCGCCTCCATGCCGAACGCCATGGTCGCGGCCGCGCTGCGCTCGTCCAGCGCGGCGTCGACAGTGATGTCCGCAGTCGGCAGGTCGAGCGCGAGGTCGAAGACTTTCAGCCCGAGATCATGGGCGATGCAGACCTGGTTGATTGCTGCACCACCAGCAGCACAGGCTTCCACCATTGCGGCCGTGGCGCTCGCCGGACGCGGCGAAATGCCCTGCCCCACCACGCCATGATTGCCGGCAAAGATCGCGACCTGCGGCCGGTTCACCGCCGGCGCCCTGCCCGACCACGCCGCCAGCCATTCGGCGATGCCGCCGATACGCCCAAGCGAGCCTGCAGGCCGTTCCGCCTTGGCAAACACGGCGCGAACCCGCGAGGCCATGGTCTCGTTCGGGCCCGGCATGTCGCGGATCAGCGCTCGAAAATCGTCAAAGGGCAAGCCGCTGGTCATTCTGGTGTGGTTTCCTCGTGATCCGAAAGCTCGCCCTTCTGGCAAGGTCTTGCATCCGCCACAAGGCTGCATCATCTGGGATGGCCTGATGGAAAGCCTGATGACCGCGATCGAATCGCCCTGCATCCTCGTCTGCTCGATCGACATGAAGACCGGCTATTGTTTTGGCTGTGGTCGCACGCGCGAAGAGATCGCCGGCTGGATCGACATGACGCCTGAGACGCGCCGTTCGATCATGGCGGGCCTGCCAGCGCGGCTGGAAACGGTCGAGCGCCGTCCTCGGCGCGAGACGCGCCGCGCCCGCATGGCACGCGAGCGCGGAACGGTGGGCTGACCATGCGCCTTATCTGGATTGTTATCGCCCTCGCCGGCGCCGTGCTTCTCGTCTGGCTCCTGGCCGGGACGGAAGGCGGTTCGGGCCAGACACCGCACCTCGTCTACCTCGCCATCCTGGGCACCGTGGTCGCCGCCGGCATTCTCGGCTCGGGCAGGCTCGGCTATGCCCTGCGCAGCCTCGCCATTTGGACCGTCATCGTGCTGGCATTGGTCGTCGGCTACCAGTATCGCTACGAGCTGCAGGATGTCGCGAGCCGCCTGACCGCCGGCCTGGTGCCCGGCAGCCCGCTTTCGATTACCGACAGCGAAGGTAGCACGGCAGTCATGCTCGAACTGGGCGCCGGCGGCCATTTCGAGGCACGCGCGACGGTCCAGGGCCGCTCGATCCTCATGGTGGTCGACACCGGCGCCACAGCGACCGTGCTGACCGCGCAGGATGCTGCCCGCGTCGGCATCGACACGGCCACCCTTCAGTTTAGCGTGCCCGTCTCGACTGCCAACGGAATTGCCCGCGCAGCCCGGGCGAAGGTGGACGATATTTCCGTCGGCGCGATCTCTCGCCGCAACCTGCCGGTTCTCGTAGCCGAAGCAGGCATGCTCGACCGCAGCCTGCTCGGCATGAATTTTCTCGGCACGCTCTCCGGCTTCGATGTCCGCGCCGGCCGCATGATCCTGAGGGATTAGATCAGCGAAGACCGTGACGGCCGCTGCAGCTGCCGCCGCGTTGACATGCCCCATGTTCTGCGCAGGATGCGGCATTCGTTCGGGGGGACGTGTGGCGCGACAGCCGCAGACGGTCGAATCAGTCATCGACGGCCTGTACGATGCAGCCGTCGACGCAGCCCGGTGGCCTTCGGTGCTCGCCGCCGCAGCTGAGTTGTTTTCGTCCGACGGAGCCGAGATCGGCCACTTCGACCTCGCCGACTCGCAGTTGTCGTTCCTGATCACGCACGGCTACCACTATACGCCGCAGCGAATCCGTCAGTATGAAGCGTTGATGCCGGAAGACCCGCGTCTGACGCGCCTCGCCCAGAGACCTTTTCTGCCGATGCATTGCAGGATGATCGTGAGCGACGAAGAGCTCCACGCTTCCAGGCTCTATCGTGAAGTGTTGGCTCCCGACGGGGTGGAGTACTCGCTTGGGGTGAACCTGGTTGAGGAACAGCAGTCTGCCACGTTCTTCGTGGCGCTGCGCCGGCCGGGAAAACCCTGCTTCGATGCGGCCGACTGTACGCTGCTCGGGCGGCTTGTGCCGGACCTGAGGCGTGTCCTGCGGCTCTACCGTCATTTTGCCGACGTCGATCTCAGCCGCATCGCGACGCTCGAAGCGTTGGACCAGGTTCCCCTGGGCATCCTTGTGCTTCGCAAGGATGGGACGCTGATCGTCGCCAACCGCACGGCGCAGGAACTGGCTTCCGAAGGTGGTGGTTTCTCGGTCAGAAACGGTTTCCTGCACGTCACTGATCCCGCATCTGCGCGCAGGCTGCGGCGGGCGATCGAAGACGTAGCTGCTCGCACCGGCAGACCGCACGCCGTAACGATCCATGGCTCCGACCACACCCCTCTCCGGCTCCTGGTGGCGTGTCTGCCGGGAGAGCGTGCCGGCCGAAGCTTGGCGCTGCCGTGGAAAGACGCGGTCGTAGTCTTCGTCAACGATCCCCACCGCGCGCAGGCTGCCCCGTGGGAGCAGCTCCAGCACATGTTCGGCCTCTTCCCCGGGGAAGCGAAGCTTCTTGGGCTTCTGGTCGAAGGTGAGACGATCGGTGAGGCGGCGGAAAAGCTCGGGCTCACGCGAAACAGCGCCCGCCAGTACATCAAGAGCGTATTCGCCAAGACCGGGACGCATCGCCAAAGCGAGTTGGTGCGAAAGGTGATGGATTCCCCCGTCTGGATAAACAAGCATCGCCGGCGGCACTGACCAGCCACCCAAAATTGGACAAGGATCGACAGGCGCGGCACACGCCCCTTCCTCCCATGCGGTCGATTACTGTTCCCATCTGGGAATAACAGCCCGGAAAGAAGGGCGGGTAGCGTGCTTCTCCGACTGGAGAAAGCGCATATGCCTGACCAGCATCCGGACCCGGATCACCTGCGCAAGCTTGCCAGGCACGATCCGATCGACTTCCATTTTTGCGTGCGCCGATGGCGCAATGCCGAAGTCGCTGCGGCCGTCGCGTCATTTGTCGTCGTGGCCGTCCGGCCGCTCGGCCAGTTCCTCAAGGCGCTGCGATAGTCTATTCCATCAGGCTGAGCGCAAAGCGCGCCGAGACGAACAGGCAGAAGAGGCCGAAGCCGATCTCCAGATGGCGCTTTTTCAGCCAGTGCGCAATCCGCACTCCATAAGGCGTGATGACCAGCGCGATCGGCAGGATCAGCGCAACCGCGATCCAGTTGACATACCCGGTCGAGAAGGCCGGCAGGGCCGGATCACCCCATCCCGCCCAGATGTAGCCGATCGTGCCCGGGATCGCGATCAGAACGCCGACGCCCGAGGAGGTGGCCACCGCCTGGTGCATCGGCCGGCCGTAGAGCGTCATGAAGGTGTTGTTCATCACGCCGCCGCCGATGCCCATCAGCGTCGAGAAGAAGCCGATCAGCACCCCGATGATCGAGCGCCAGGGGTTGCCGGGGACCTCACTGCCCAGCCGCCAGCTGTCGCGGTTGAACACGAGCCTCAGTCCCACCACGAGCGCGATCGCCGCGAAGATCGCACGCAGGCCTTCGCTGGTGATGTAGGCAGCGACCAGCGAGGCGGCGATGACGCCGACCGGCACCGGAATGTAGAACGAGCGCAGCAAGGCCATGTCGACGACGCCGCGCGCCTTGTGGGCAGTGAAGGAACGGATCGAGGTTGGGATGATGATGGCGAGGGAGGTGCCGACCGCGACATGCATGCGCACGCTCTCGTCGACCTCGAGCATCGTCAGGAACTGGTAGAAGACCGGCACGAGAACCGCGCCGCCGCCGATGCCGAACACGCCGGCCAGCAGCCCGGACACCACGCCCGAAGCCGCTGCCGCCGCCGCGAACGCGACGATCTCGGCCGTAGAAATGTCGAGCGCCATGAACCGCCCCCTGTCTATCGTCGGGGCTAGTGTGCCGATCGGCAAAAGTAAACCTCGGCAGCTGTTTCGCCCGGCGCGAAAATTTGGCCCTACGAGGATTGGTAGCCGGGCCGCACGCTGACCTGAAAAGTAGCTGGCCAGCGGCTGCGCCGTCTCCGCTAAAAAACCTGATCGACCGTCAATTGGCTGTGACATCGGCATGGCAGATGGATGCGGGCGACCCAGCTCTTGATGCAAGGAGGCCAGCATGAACGTTCATGCCAAGACCGATATCCTGACCCGTTCGATCCGCGCCGAGCTCGCCGAGGACGTTGGCACCAATCCAAGCGGCAACGATACCATGGGCGACATTGTCGCTCGGCGGTTCTCGCGCCGCGACTTCATGCGCGGCTCGCTCGCCGTTGCGGCGATCTCCGCGACCGTAAGTCCGCTCGCCATCATCGCGGCGGAAACCGCGCGGGCCGAGCCCGCGACGCGTTTTGCCTTCGACGAGGTCGAGGCCGGCGTCGATGAGCGTCATCACGTTGCGCCGGGCTATCATGCGGAGGTTCTGATCCGCTGGGGCGACCCGCTCTTTGCCGATTCGCCGGAATTCGATCCCCATGGGCAGACTGCTGACGCCCAGGCGAAGCAGTTCGGCTACAACAATGATTTCCTTGGCTTCTTCCCAATCGCGGGAAGCTCGGAGCGCGGCCTGCTTGCGGTCAACCACGAATACACCAACGAGGAGCTCATGTTCCCGGGCCTGCCGCGTCAGGAGGCCAAGGACGTCGCCTTCGCCGGCATGACGCCCGAGCTCGTCGCGGTGGAGATGATGGCGCATGGCGGGACGGTGGTCGAGCTCGTCCGCGACAATGGCAAGTGGCGGTATCTAGAGACCTCCCCGCTCAATCGCCGCATCACGGCGGAAACCGAGATGCTGATCACCGGCCCTGCCGCCGGCCACGATCTCCTCAGGACCAACGCCGATCCGACCGGCACTAACGTCAAGGGGATGCTCAACAATTGCGCGGGCGGCATGACGCCGTGGGGCACCTGGGTGTCTGCGGAAGAAAACTTCAACGGCTATTTCTGGGGCGAGCTCAAGGAGGATCACGCCAACTTCGCCAACTTCAAGCGGCTCGGTGCGCCGGGCAACCAATATGCCTGGGGCAAGTTCCACGATCGCTTCGACATATTGAAGGAGCCGAACGAGGCGAACCGTTTTGGCTGGATCGTCGAGATCGATCCGACCGACCCGAACTCCGTGCCGAAGAAGCGCACCGCGCTTGGCCGCTTCAAGCACGAGGGCGCAGCGATGCTGGTGAACAAGGATGGCCGCGTCGTCGTCTACAGCGGCGACGACCAGCAGTTCGACTACGTCTACCGCTTCATCACCGACGGGACCTTCAACCCGAACGACCGCGCCGCCAACATGGACCTTCTCGACAAGGGCACGCTGTCGGTGGCGAAGTTCAACGAGGACGGCAGCGTCAACTGGATCGCGCTCGTCCACGGCACCGGCAAGCTGACGGCTGAGAGCGGTTTTGCGAGCCAGGCCGAAATCCTCATCCGCACGCGCGAGGCGTCGGACACGACCGGCGCCACCAGGATGGATCGGCCGGAGGATGTCGAGGCCAACGCCGCGACCGGCAAGGTCTATGTCATGCTCACCAACAACAGCCGCCGCAAGCCGGAAGACGTCGATCCGGCCAATCCACGGCCCGAGAACCTGTTCGGCCACATCATCGAGATGACCGCGCCGGACATGGATCACGCAGCCGACACTTTCACCTGGGAGATTCTGGTGAAATGCGGCGATCCGACGGTGACGGAAGTCGGTGCTACCTTCTCCTCCTCGACCACGAAGAACGGCTGGTTCGGCATGCCGGACAATTGCGCCATCGACGCCGACGGCCGGCTCTGGATCGCGACGGACGGCAACAACCCGACGGACACGGGCCGCACGGACGGGCTCTGGGGCCTGGAAACGGAAGGCGAGTTGCGCGGCACCTCAAAGCTCTTCTTCCGTTGCCCGGCAGGCGCCGAATTGTGCGGGCCGATGTTCACGCCGGACGTCGAGGCAGCCTTCGTCGCCATCCAGCATCCCGGCGATGACGGTGAGGCCTGGCCGGCCTTCGGCCGCGTCTCGACCTTCGACGATCCGTCCACCCGCTGGCCGGACTTCAGCGACGACATGCCGCCCCGTCCGTCGGTCGTCGCCATCACCAAAACCGGCGGCGGCAAGATCGGCGCCTAAAGCATGTCTCCCGAAAGCGTGCAGCGGTTTCGGGGCAAAGACATGCGCGAAATCAGCAAGCTGGAGTAGATCACGTGCATCCCATTTCACGCGACATGCTCTAGCATAATGCGGCGGCACGAGAGGCGCGCGCCCAACAAGGAACCCTTGCGCCGTCTCGCGTGAACCCCTGTTCGCGCGGCACGGCGCAACGATGATCACCGCTTGAAATAATCCGGCTTCGGGATCGTCCATTGGTCGCCCCAGAGGTGGTAGCCTCCATCGACCATGAGAACCTCGCCCGTGGTGAACGAGCCGGCCGGGCCGGCCAGGAAGCAGACCGCATCGATCACTTCGCGGACAGTGCCGAAGCGGTTCATCAGGTTCGACTTCGGCAGCTCGGCGCGCGCCTCGTCCGAATAGACTTCCATGCCTTCGGTGGCGGTGACGCCCGGCGCCACGCAATTGACGCGGATCTTCAGCGGCGCCCATTCGATTGCCAGCGTCTTGGACAGATTGACGATCGCAGCGCGCGCCGCGGACGAATGAGCGACGCCCGGCATACCGCGAGTCGTCACCGCGACGATCGAAACGAGCGATCCGGGCCGGCCGGTTTCGGCGAGGTGCCGACCGAAGGCCTGCGTGACGTACCAGGTGCCGTTGAGATTGGTGTCGATCACCGCGTTCCAGCCCTTGACCGAGAAGTCGAGGGCCGCCTGCGCAAACTGGCCGCCGGCATTGTTGACCAAAATGTCGAGGCCGCCGAAGCGATCCGCGGCGGCGTCGACGAAGGCATTCACCTCGTGCGGCTCGCGGATCGAGCCGGTTGCGGTGAAAACCTCGCCGCCGATCCGCTGCAGCGCCGCGGCGGTTGCCTGAAGCCGTTCGGCATTCCTGCCGAACAGCGCGACTTTCGCTCCGAGCCTGACGAACTGAAAAGCGAGCGCGCGCCCGATGCCGCGCCCTCCGCCGGTGATGATCGCCGTGCTGCCGTCGAGATAGCCCTCCCGGAAGGAGAGCGGCATCGTGGCGAGCGCCTGGTCTGTCAACTCGAACATGTCAGAGCCGGGACTGGCGGATGCTCACCGCCCAAAGCGCCAGAGCAACGGCATGGCGACTGAAGCGATGACGAGCTTCAGGATGTCACCATAAACGAAGGGGTAGAGACCCCATTCGAGCACCGGCTTGTCCCAGCCGACGACGGCGCCAAGCCAGAGCAGGCCCGGCGCGTAGACGGCCACGGTGCCGATCAGCATCGTGCCCGCAGCCGAGACGAAACTCCGGCCGGCGCCGCGGCGAACGAGCCACCCGACGGCGGTCGCGGCCAGCAGGAAACCGACCAGGAAACCGCCGGTGGGCCCGACCATATATGCAAGGCCGATGCCCTTCTCCGGAGTTCCGGCGAAGACCGGCAGCCCTGCGGCGCCCTGGACCAGATAGGCTGCAAGCGTCAGCGCGCCGAGACGCGGCCCGAAGCTGGCTCCGATCAGCAGGACGACCAGCGACTGGAAGGTCATCGGCACCGGAAAGAACGGAACCGATAGCTTCGCCGAAAGCGTCAGCAGTGCTGTGCCGGCGAGCACGAGCAGGACCTGCAGGCCAGCGCTCGTCGCGCGTGGCCCGATCGTTGCCTCGACAAAAGTCGAACCAGTTCGGTCAAGCTTCATCTCGAATACTCCTCAATAGCCGGAATTGGAGGCTGTCTCTCACGTCGATTTGCGCCGCAGCTCGAGGGTCATCGCGGCCGACCGGATCTCGACGACCGGCGAGCGGGTCATCTTCATCAGCTTGCGTACCCGCTCCAGCTCTGGTGACGACAGCAGCGGATAGGTCTGCTTGACGGGGCCGGCTGCGCGCATCTTGGCGATATCGGCTTCCGGCACGGTAGCCTTGAGGATCAGCTCGTCCTCGTCCTCGGTGCCGTACTGCTTCTTCAGATCCTCGAGCGTCGGCTGCGGCGGCGGATTGGCCACCACTTCCCTGGCGCGCGGCGAGGACATGATCTTGTCGAGCACTTGTCCGTCGATCGGCGCGACGGTCTGGCCGTAGAAGCCGGCGGCGTACTGCACCACCTCGTCGGGTACCGTGCCGTAACGCTTGCCGGTGACGATGTTGAGCACGGCCTGGATGCCGACCAGCTGGCTGAACGGCGTCGCCATGCCGGGGTAGCCCAGATCCTTGCGCACCGCCGCCGTCTCGGCCAGCACTTCCGGCAGCTTGTCCATCATGTTGTGCTGGGCAAGCTGTGCCTTGAAGGTGCCCATCATGCCGCCGGGGATCTGGTGTTCGATCGAGAACACGTCGTATTCGGCATACTGGTTGATGAGGAAGCCCGCGGCCTTGCCGACCGCCTCGAAATGGTCCGCCACCGGCTTGAACAGCGAGGAGTCGAGCGAGTGGGTATGCCCCTTGAGCTCGACGTTCTTGGCCATGATCTCGGTGGACGGCACTGAGGGGCCGTTCGCCATCGGCCGGCTCGCCGTGTGCAGCACCGATACGCCGAACTCGATGGAATCGAGATAGGCCTTGGCCGACATGCCGAGCAGATTGTTCGAATGGAACTCGATCTTCTTGCCGCGCGCCTTCCTGGCGATGGCCGGCACCAGCGTCTTCAACCGCTCCTTCTCCAGGACGCCGGCCGTGTCGTAGAGCAGGATCGTGTCGATATCCGGCGAGGCCGACAGCTTGTCGGCCTTGTCGGCGAAGAACTCCTCCGTGTGCACCGGCGACAGCGCGTACATGATGGCGCCGGCAACCTGCGCATTCGCCTCCTTCGCCACCTTGGCGATTCGATGCATCTTGTCGATGTTGAAGAGTACGTCGTAGACCCAGAAGGAGCGCACGCCGTGCGCGCAAAGCCGCCTCACCCAGAGATCCATCAGCGCATCGGGACTGACGCCGAAGGTGACATTGGCGTTCGAGCGCAGGCCGGCCCGCACCGGTGTGCGCGGCATCGATGCGACCAGCAGGTCGAGGCCTTCCCAGTAGTTCTCGTGACAATAGCGGGTGAGCACGTCCAGCATGCCGCCGCCGGTCAGGTCGATGGTGACGAAGCCGGTACGGTCGATCAGCGGCGAGACCGGGAGCGCCATGCCGGCCTGCATGCGCAGGCCCCACAGGCTCTGCTGGCCGTCGCGCATGGTCTCGTCGAGAAACTCAATGTGAGCCATGACGATGCTCCTTATCGTGGTCCGAAGCCCGGAAGACCCTTGTCCTCCAGCCAGCGGGTGGTGATGCGGTTGTCGCGGAAATCGGGATGCGCGGCGATGTAGGCAGCCAGCGGCAGCGTCGTCTTCGGCCCTTCGAGCCTGAACCGGGCGATCGCCGCGGAGAGGCGCTCGATCGCCTGGGCGCGGTCGGCGCCGCGCACGATCAGCTTGCCGATCATGGAATCGTAGAAGGGCGGCACGAGGTAGCCCTGGCCTGCATGCGTGTCGAGGCGAACACCTTCCCCGACCGGCGGCGACCATGCCGTGATGCGGCCCGGCGCCGGCGAAAAGTTGTTGAACGGATCCTCGGCGTTGACGCGGACTTCGATCGCATGGCCGGCGATCCTGATGTCGGACTGCGTCAGCCCGATCCCCTCACCCGCTGCGACGCGGAGCTGGCGGGCAATCAGATCCTCGCCGGTGATCTCCTCGCTCACGGGATGCTCGACCTGGATGCGCGAGTTCACTTCGATGAAGTAGAAATCCTCGCGGTCGACATCGTAGAGGAACTCGACCGTGCCGGCATTGCGGTATTTGGCAAAGGAGGTCAGCTTCACCGCGGCTTCGTGCAGCCGCCGGCGCACGCCATCCGGCACTGCCGTGGCCGGAGCCTCCTCGATCAGCTTCTGGTAGCGCCGCTGCACCGTGCAGTCACGCTCGCCGAAATGCACGACATTGCCTTCACCGTCTCCCAGTATCTGCACCTCGACATGCCGGGCGCGCTCGACGAAGCGCTCCATGTAGAGCCGGTTATCGCCGAAGGCGGCTTCGGCCTCGCGCGAGGCGCGCTCGAACGAGCCGTCGAGTTCGGCCGCGCTCGCAGCCTTGAACATGCCGCGCCCCCCGCCGCCCGCCGATGCCTTCATGACCACCGGGTAGCCGAGCATCTCGCCCGCCTTCTTGGCCTCCTCGACGCTGGCGATATGATCCGTGCCCGGAACCGTCTGCACGCCCGCTGCCTTGGCCATGGCGCGGGCGGCCATCTTGTCGCCGAGCGTATCGATGGTTTCCGGCCGCGGCCCGACGAAAACGACGCCGTTCTCCTCGCAGGTGCGCGACAGGATCGCCTTCTCCGACAGGAATCCGTAGCCGGGGTGCAACGCGTCGCAGCCGGTCGCCACGGCCGCGTGCACGACGAGGTTCACATCGAGATAGCTTTTCGCCGACTGGGCCGGCCCCAGCACGACGGCACGATCGGCCATCCTGGCGCCGAGCGACTCGCGATCAGCGGCAGAGACACCGATCACCGTTTCCAGCCCGAGCTTCTTGGCCGTGCGCAGGATCCGCACCGCGATCTCGCCGCGGTTGGCGACGAACAGGCGCTTGATCGGCATCGCTCAGGCCGGCTCGACGTAGAACAGCGTCTGGCCGTGCTCGACCATGTCCGCATCGTTGACGCAGATCTGCCGGACGATGCCGGAGACGCCGGCGCGGACCGCTGTGAACAGCTTCATCACCTCGAGCAGGCATATTTCGGTCGAAGCCTCGACGGCCTGACCGACCTGCACGAACGGCGCAGCACCCGGTTTTGGCGCGCGGTAGAAGGTGCCGAGGTTCGGCGCGGTCACGGGCAGCCAGTTCGACGGGACGGCGTCGCCGGTCGGAGTTGCCTCCCTGGTCGGAGCTGCCGGTGGCAGGCTGGCCGGAGCCGGCGCACCGGCGACGGAAGCGAAGGGTGCTATGGCCGCCGGTGGCTGGGGAGCCGCGCCATTTGCCAGCCGCGCATTCGGATCGGTGGAGAGGAAGAGGTGCAGCCCGTCGATCTCGACATGGAGCTCATCCCAGTTGGAAGCCTCGAACAGTTCCACCAGCGTTGCGATGTCGTCCGCTTTGACACTCATCTTCATCCCTCGGGAGCGATGCGCCCCTTCATTCCGGTATTGTTGCCAGTCGTTGCCGTGCTCAGCCGTGGCCAAGATAGCCCATGCGCAGGGCCTCGGCGGTCGCCTCGTCGTCGACCGAGCCGCGATGCGATATCCGGCCGTGATCGATGACGACGATCTGGTCGGCGTGCTTCATGGCGTGCGTGGCGAGTTGCTCGAAGACCACCACGGCGACGCCTTCCTTGCGCAGCCCCGACAGCACCTCATAGACGCGATCGGTCAGGATCGGCGCCAGGCCGAGCGACGGCTCGTCGATCACCACCGCGCGCGGCTTCGCCATCAGCGCGCGCCCGATCGCAAGCATCTGCTGCTCGCCGCCCGAGAGCGTCGCGGCGGCGCGATCCTTGCCCTCGCGCACCGCCGTCGGCATCAGCTCGTACACCTTGTCGAGCCGCGCCTGCCGTTCCGCCCGCGGCTTGCCATAGGCGCCGAGCGTCAGGTTCTCGTCGACCGTGAGCTGGCCGAACAGGCGCCGTCCTTCCGGCACCAGCGCGACACCGGCATCGACCAGCCCGTCATGACCGGCCCGGCCGGTCACGTCGGCGCCGTCGAGCTCGATCCGCCCCTTGAGCGGCTTGAGCGCGCCGCTGACGATCTGCGCGAGCGTCGATTTGCCGGCCCCGTTCGGGCCGAGCACCGCGACAAAACCACCGGCAGGAATTTCCAGGTCGACGCCTTCCAGGGCCAGCACGCCGGCGTAGCGGTGCTCGAGATTGCGCACCGAGATGAGCGGAGCACTCATGCCGCCACCACTTTCCGTATCGCCGAAACTTCCGAAGTGCCGAAATAGGCGCGCAACACCTCCGGGTGATAGCGTACTTCCTGCGGCAGGCCTTCGACCAGCAGCTTGCCGAACTCGAAGGCGACGACGCGGTCGGAGATGTCCATGACCTCCTGCACCGCATGGTCGATGATGAGGATCGACACACCGGCCTGGCGCATGCCCTGCAGGATGGTGCGGATCGCGGTGCGCTCGGCGGCATCGAGGCCGGCAAACGGTTCGTCGAGCGCGATCACCGATGCGCCGGTGGCGAGCACGCGGCCGACATCGGCCACCTTCTGGATGCCGAAGGGCAGCTCGCCGGGCAGAAGGTCGGCATAGGCGTTGAGCCCGAGGCCGTCGATGATGCGGTCGGCGGCTTCGGACGACGATAGAGCAGCCAGACCTCCGGCCTTGCGGCGCTGCGCTCCGAGGTCGGCCGTGGTCTCGAACATTTGCCGCAGCGTCAGCTCGCCGAACAGCTCCGCATGCTGGAAGGTGCGGCCGAAACCGGCGGCAGCGCGCGCATGCGGCGGCAGCCGGGTGAGATCTGCGTCGCCGAGTTTCACCGCATCGGCCCTGGTGGCCTGGTAGAAGCCGGAAAGCACGTTGAGCAGCGTCGTCTTGCCCGCGCCGTTCGGCCCGATAAGGCCAACTGACTTTCCGGGCGGCACGAGCACACTCACGCCGTCGAGCGCACGCACCCCGCCGAAATGCACGGAAAGGCCCTTCACCTCGAGCGGCGCGGTCGCCGCGGGCAGAAGCTGCCGCACCAGATCGGCGACGGCTTCGGCATGAAATTCATGCGCGCTGCCCGCAACCCGGCGGGACCTGCCCAGCGAACGCGCAATGAAGCTTGCGACGGTCGGCACGATGCCCCGCCGCAGGAACAGCAGCACCAGCACCGTCGCCAGGCCGAAGACGAAGATCGACACTGTCGGAACGGACCGTGCCATCTCCGGGATGACGACGATGAAGGCCGCGCCGAGAAGCGCGCCGAGCAGGCTGCCGGCGCCGCCGACGACGGTCGCGACGAGCAGTTGGACGCCGACATTCAGCTCGAACCCGACGGGATCGAGATAGGAGATCGAGAAGGCGATGCCGACGCCGGCCAGCGAAGCGATCGCCGCCGAGATCGAGAATGCAAGCGCGTTCTCGAGTTGAGGTTTCAGTCCGATCGCGGTGGCTGCCACCCGCTGGCTTTTCACGGCCAGCCAGCGGCGGCCGATCGATCCGTGCGCGATCGTGTCGGCGAGCAGGAAGGCGAAGGTGGCAAGCCCGATCGTGAGAACCACGGCACCCTGCAGCGAAAGCGAGTCGATACCGAGCAGGAAGATGCTCGCAGGCGTGACCGGCATGCCCTCGTCGCCGCCCGTGTACTCCGACCAGTGACCGATCACCTCGCTTGCCGCGAGCGACAGGGCCATCGTCAGCAGGCCGAAATAGAGCACCGAGAAGCGGCCGGCGCTCAGGCCCAGGATAAATCCCATCAATCCCGAGACGACGAAGGCGACAACCAGCGACACCTCGACGGGCCAGCCGAGCGCCGAAAGGTTGGCGGCGAGATAGGCGCCCACCGCAACGAAGGCCATGTGGCCAAGCGACCAGATACCTGTCAGGCCGGCAACCATGGAAACGGCCAGCACGACGATCGAAAAGAAGCCGATCGAGGCCATCACGAATTGTGGATAGCCGCCGATCAGGCCCGGTATGCCGGCGATAGTGCCGGCAATGATCCCGATGGCGAGGATGACCAGGCGGCGGACGGTCGCGTTCATACCCGCTCCTTCCTGGCCGCGCCGAGGAAACCGGACGGCCTGACGAAGAGCACCGCCACGATGACCGCGAACACGATCGTGTCACGATAATTGGCCGAGAGATAACGCCCGGCGACGTTGTCGAGGATGCCGATCGCGAATCCGCCGACGGCAGCACCCGGCATGCTGGTGAGACCGCCGAGGAAGACGCCGGCAAAAGCCCGGAACAGCGCCGAGATCGTCAGATTGGCGTTGGCGGATGTGTCCATGGCGAGGAAGAAGGCCGCGATCGCCGCCAGCCCGCAGCCGAGCGACCAGGCGAGTGCTGCGATACGGCCCGGCTTGATGCCGACGATACGGGCGGCGAAATGATCCTCCGCGCTTGCCCGCATGGCGACGCCGACGGTGGTGAAGCGGAAGAACCAGGCTACGCCGACCATGGCGACGATGGCGATCAGCGTGGCGATGACCTTGTTCCAGGTGAGCGCGACGCCGAGCACGTTGACTGTGCCGGGCACGATCGACGGGATGGTGATGGGTCTGTATCCCCAGATCGCCCCGATCGCGGCGTGGATGAGAAGCCCGAGGCCGATGGTGACCACCAGTGCGATGAACAGGCTCTTATGGCCTGCCCCGAGCGGGCGAATGAGCAGCCTCTCGGTTGCCACGCCGAAAAGGCCGGCAAAGACGATCGCGACCAGCAGCGCCAGCGCGACCGGCAGCCCGGCCTGCATTGCAGCGATCGATACGAAGACGCCGAGCGTCGCCGTGTCGCCGATGGCGAAATTCACCGTGTCGGTCGAGCGAAAGATGATCACGATGCCGAGCGCGAGCAGCGCATAGGCAGAACCGCTGACGATGCCGGCGGCGATGACGGGGATGAGATCGGCCATCGATGTCCTTCTCCACGATTTCGCGTGCGGTCCCCGGATCGGAGCCGCACGCGAAAGGGAAGATCAGGGGCGGCTCACCACTCGCCGAGCGAGTCGATGAACTCGCCGATGGGCGCCCACTTGCCGTCCTTGACCTCGACGCGCAGCACTTGCGTTGTGCCGAGATGCATGTCGGGCGTGATGGTCACCTTGCCGATGATGCCGCTGTCGTAGTCCTTCAGCTTCTCGAAGCCCTTGACCAGGTTCTCGCGGGTGAGCGGCTCGTCGGCGAGGCGGATGCCTTCCGCAGCGACCTTGGCGAGCGCGAAGGTGAGCAGCGAGCCGTAATCCGGCTTTTCGTTCGGCGCGAACTTGGCGAGGGCATCGCGATATTCCTTCACCGCCGGCTGATCGGAATCGATGGTGTAGGAGAGCGACACGCTGCGCAGCCCTTCGACCGCGTCGCCGCCGAGATTGATCAAATCGTTGGTGACGTTTCCGCCATAGGTGAAGAGCTGCGTCTCGACATTCTGCTGCTTCAGCTCCTTCGCCAGCGCCGCCAGCTCGATGATCGTGCCGATGAAGACGATGGCGTCAGGCTTCTTGGCCGCCACCTCGAGCGCGATCGGCGCGTAGTCGGTGGTGCCGATCTTGACCGGCATCATCTCGACCTTGGCGTCCTGCGCGGCCGAGGCCAGGCCGGGTTCCACATTGCTCGCGACCTTCTCGAAGGCGGTCACGGCCGCGTGGACGACGAGCACATTCTTGAACCCGTCCTTGCCCGCCCAGCGGCCGAGCGCGCGCGCCTGGTAGTCGAGCAGCGTCTGCGCGCCGATGATCAGCGGGCGGCTCGGCGTGTACCAGTCAAAGGCGCCGGCATAGTTCATGATGTACGGCACGCCCTGCTGTTCCAGATACGGAAAGGTGGCGGCCGACATGCCGGTTCCGTAGGCGCCCTGGATGGCGAGCACCTGGTCGCTGTCCACCAGCTTGCGCGCGGCGGTCACCGCCTGCTGCGGGTTGTAGGCATGATCTTCGGTAATCACCTTGACCTTGCGGCCGTTGATGCCGCCTGCCTCGTTCAGCAGGCCATAATAGGCGGTCTGTCCGGCAACGCCGGGCACGCCGTAGACGGCGAACGGGCCAGTCAATGCCGACCAGGCGCCGAGCTTGATTTCGTCCTTGGTGACGCCGGGCGTCTCCTGCGCGCCGGCAAGCGACGTCAGCCCAATGCCTGCAGCGAGAACGGTGCCGCCCGTGAGCCGCAGAAAGAGACTTGCTTTCATGTCTTACCTCCCATCTATCCCCCGGCTCGCCTATCGTCGATCAGAGCCGAATATTTTTCGTCTTTAGTAAGGAGATTTGAATGTGTCAATCGCCCAACGTCCGAAAAGGCGGGATTTTGGAGCCGCGCCTGATGTGAAGCCTCCAACATGGGTCGATTGAATATCAAAACAAATTCGGATAACGAAAACGTGCAGAAGACGCTGCGGCAGGGAGGACGGGATGACCGAGATTCTCGAGGTCGAGGAGGCCGAAGCGCTCGAGCTCTATATGGAGCGCGGCTGGACCGACGGCCTCCCGATCGTGCTGCCAACGCCGGCGCGCGTTGACGCGATGCTTTCCGGCGTGCCCCACCCGGTCGCAACGCGGCAGCATGTCTGGCTGCGCGAGACGGCCAGCCTCGCCGCGGCAGCAATGATGCCGCGGGTCGTGCCGGCGGGTGCCAAGGCTGCCCGCCGGCTGAGCGTCAGGATGTGCGCTGCGGCATTGCTCCCGAAAGTGTGCGCGCTTTCGGGATAAAGACATGCGCAAGATCAACAGGCCAAAGCGTGTCGCGCGAATCCTTTTTCACGCGACACGCTTTAGCGTTCCGCCTCGCGATCCCAGGCACCGGCCACTCCGGCCTCGCGCAGCGCCATCTTGCGAATCTTGCCGGTCGGCGTCTTTGGCAGCTCGTCGCGAAACTCGACGAAGCGCGGCACCATATAGGCCGGCAGTCGTGGCGTGAGGAAGACAATCAGCTCCTGCGCATCGAGCTGCGTCTCGGGAAACAGGGAAACGACGACCTTCACCTCGTCCTCGCCGTGCGGGGACGGCACCGCGACGGCGGCGCATTCGCAGACGGCCGGGTGTGCCTTCACCTCGAGCTCGAGCTCGAATGAGGAGATGTTCTCGCCGCGCCGCCGGATGGCATCCTTGAGGCGGTCCTTGAAGTAGAAGTTGCCGGCCTCGTCCATCATCAGCAGATCGCCGGTGTGTAGCCACTGGTTCCGCCAGGCTTCCGCCGTCTGCTGCGGCTTGCGCCAATAGCCGAGGTTGAATTCCCAGGGATCGTCGGCGCGCAGCACCAGCTCGCCGACGCTGCCGGCCGGCAGCGGCTCGTCATTCTCGTCGACGATCCTCGCCGTGATGCCTGGCCGCGGCCGGCCGCAGGAAGCGGTGTTGACCAGCTCCGCCGTCGAGATCAGCGGGGTCGAGGCCTCCGTCATGTTGAACAGGGTGATGACGCGCTCGCAGCCGAAACGCTGCTTGAAGGCATCGAGGTCCTTCAAAAGCGGCGTCATGAAGATCGTCTTCAGCGAATGCTCGCGGTCGTGCGTATCCGCCGGCGCCGACATCAGATAGGCCGGCATGGTCGAGATGAGCAGCGTTGCGGTAGCGCCGAAATGGCGGACGTCGCTCCAGAATTCCGAGGTCGAGAATTTCTCGCGGATCGCCAGCGCGCCGCCTGAAATCAGAACCGTGCCGAAGACATGCGGCAAACCGGTGTGGAACATCGGCAGGAACATGTAGAAGACATCGTCCGGGCCGCAATGCGCCGCGAGCGGGGCCGCCGTTGCATGGGCATGGGCGTGGCCGTAAAGCACGCCCTTTGAAGCTCCCGTCGTGCCCGAGGTGTAGAGGATCGCCGCCGGATCGAAATATTCGACCGCCGGCTGCGGGTTGGCGGCGTCACCGGTCGCCAGTTCCTCGAAGTCGATCAGTTTCGCCGCGATGTACTCGCGGCTGCCGTCGCGACGCGGATGGACGACGATCGTCGCCGGGAAGCCTGCGGTATCGGCGATGTCGCGCCAACGGTCGAGGAAACGGGGCGCGACGACCGCAACCTTGGCCTCGGCGTCGCCGATCTGGTTCGACAGCATCCGCGCCTGATAGGCGTCGTTCACCGGCACCATCAGCGCGCCGAGCTTGCACAGCGCCTGCCAGATCAGGATGTAGTCGATGCCGCTCACCATCATGACGAGGACGCGGTCGCCCTTGCAAACCCCCTGCCCGGCGAAACCATTGGCGAGCCTGTTGCAGGCCGCATTCGTCTCGCCATAGGTCAGCGACCGCTGGCGGGTCAGAAGAAACGGCTTGTCGGGAGTTTCGGCCGCACGCCTCTCGAGGATGTAATGATAGACGCGATGGCGGCTTTTGGGCAGCACTGATTCCTCCCGCATAATCCGAATTCTATTCTATTATTCGTCGATTGCAACGACCGGCGCCCAATCGTGCCGTGCCGAACGATTTGCCAGTCGGAGGAAGCAGCAATAGGTTTCCTTGGCCGGGTTTCGTGGCAGGGCAGCTAAATCGAAACACCGCCTGACGCCTCTCTCGCACTTGACAGCACGAGCGCAAGCGATGACACAGATATCCGAATTTCATTCGTATCTTATGGGCAGATATGAGCCTCGACATCACCGGCAAGTACCGCTATCCGCCGCCGCGCAACGAATGGCTTGACCGCCATAGGGAAGAGATTCTCGAACCCGAGCTGCCGATCGTCGATCCGCACCATCATCTCTGGGAGCAGGATGGGAACCCCTACCTGCTTGATGACTTCGCCGCCGATCTCGCATCGGGCCACCGGATCGAGGCGACGGTGTTCGTGCAGGCTCACTACGGCTACCGCCGGTCCGGCTCCGAGGAGCTCAAGCCGGTCGGCGAAACCGAAAAAGTGGCCCGCATGGCCGCCGAAGCGCGTCACCGCCGACTATCGACCGAAGTGGCCGCCGGCATCATCGGCTTCGCCGACCTGATGCGCGGCGCAAGCGTGGCGCCCGTCATCGAGGCGCATGCCGAAGCAGCCGGCGGCCGCTTTCGCGGCGTCCGCCACAGCGTGTCGCGCGATCCGCTTTTCCCCGAAGGCATCGTGCTCCGCCCCGCCCCCGCCGGCATGCTGGCCGAGCCGGCTTACCGCTCCGGGTTGGCGACCGTCGCAGCGATGGGACTGTCCTACGACGCCATGCTCTACCACCGGCAGATTCCTGAATTGACGGCTGCGGCAAACGCGCTGCCGCAGTTGCCGATCGTGCTCGATCACATCGGCTGCATCATTGGCGTCGGCCCCTACCGCGGCAAGGAGCGGGAGACATTTGCGGCGTGGCGCGCCGACGTTGCCGAGCTGGCGCGATGCCCGAACGTCTGCGTCAAGCTCGGCGGCTTCGGCATGGTCGTATGCGGCCCCACCTGGCACGAGCGCGACATGCCGCCAACCTCGGCCGAGCTGGCCGCGGCATGGCGGCCTTATGTCGAGACGCTGATCGAGCTTTTCGGCGCCGATCGCTGCATGTTCGAGAGCAACTTCCCCGTCGACAAGGGCATGTTCTCCTATCCGGTGCTGTGGAACGCGTTCAAGCGCCTCACCGCCGGCGCCGCAGCGGACGAGAAGCACGCCCTGTTCAGCCGCACGGCGCGCCGCTTCTACCGGCTCTAGCGCGAAGCTGGCGAGCGGTACCGGAAAAATCATCCACGATTCATCAGAGACGAAAAATGAGCAGACAGGCCGTCATCGTTTCCACAGCGCGCACCCCGATCGGGAAAGCGTTCCGAGGCGCGTTCAACGATACGCAGGCGCAGGCGCTCGGCGGCCATGCGATCGCCGCGGCGGTTGCGCGCGCCGGCGTCGACCCGGCCGAGGTCGACGATGTGGTGATGGGCGCGGCCATGCAGGTCGGCTCGACCGGCGGCAACATCGCGCGCCAGTCGGCGCTGCGTGCCGGCCTGCCGGTCACCGTGCCCGGCATGAGCATCGACCGTGCCTGCTCCTCCGGCCTGATGGCGATCGCCACCGCGGCCAAGCAGATCGTCGACGACGGCATGGAGGTCACTATAGGCGGCGGCGTGGAGTCGATATCGCTGGTACGCCTGGCCTATGCCGACGCACCGCGCAAGCAGGATCCTGCTTTGGCCGGGCGCATGCCCGAACTGTACATGACCATGATCGAGACGGCGGAAATCGTGGCCGAGCGCTATCGTGTCTCGCGCGAGGCGCAGGACGAGTTCGCGCTGGTTTCGCAGCAGCGCACGGCTGAGGCGCAGGCCGCCGGGCGCCTGGCCGCCGAGATCGTGCCGTTCGATGCGACAATGACCGTCACCGACCGGCAGACCGGCGCGGTGAGCCAGCGGGCGATCCGCATCGACCGCGACGAAGGCAACCGGCCGCAGACCACGCTCGCCGATCTCGCCGCGCTGAAACCTGTCTTCGAGAACGGCCAGCGGATCAAGGCCGGCAGAAACGTCACGGCGGGGAACGCCTCGCAGTTCTCCGACGGCGCCTCGGCCATGGTGCTGATGGAAGCCGGCGAAGCCGAGCGACGCGGTCTTGAGCCGCTCGGCGCCTGGCGCGGCATGGCGGTTGCCGGCTGCGATCCGGCGGAGATGGGCATCGGCCCGGTTTTCGCGGTGCCGAAGCTGCTCGCCCGCCACGGGCTCAGCGTGGACGACATCGATCTCTGGGAGCTCAACGAGGCTTTTGCGAGCCAGGCGCTCTATTGCCGCGACCGCCTTGGCATCCCCTCCGAGCGCCTGAACGTCGACGGCGGCGCCATCGCGATCGGCCATCCTTACGGAATGTCGGGCGCCCGCATGGCCGGCCACATCCTCGTCGAAGGCAAGCGACGCGGCGCCAAATGGGGCGTCGTCACCATGTGCATTGCAAGCGGCATGGGAGCCGCGGGGCTTTTCGAGATTTTCTGACGGAAAGAGCGCGACGCCTCGGACCCCATCTGCCCGCTTGCCGGAAGATGGGCTTTCCGCGTGGTGCGTTGTCTACGGCATGTCTCCCAAAAGTGGCCCCGGTTTTGGGACCAAGACATGCGCAAATCAAAGACCTAAAGCATGTCGCGTGAATCCCAGTTCACGCGACATGCTTTAGGCCGCTTGAGTCTTGCGGACGACCGGCGCGTCGGTCATGCGCTGCAGCTCATCGAACGCCAGTCCGGAAACGCTCTCGATCAGCTCGAACCCCTGCGGCGTCACGTCGAACACAGCGACATTGGTGTAGACGCGGCTGACGCATGCAAGCCCGGTCAGCGGATAGGTGCAGCGCTTGACCAGCTTGCTCTCGCCCGATTTGGTGGTCTGGTCGGTGATGATCCACAGGCGTTTTGCCCCGGCGCAAAGGTCCATCGCGCCGCCGACTGCCGGCGGCATGCGGTCGTCGAGCGTCGCCCAATTGGCAAGGTCGCCGTTCTCGGCGACCTGAAAGGCGCCGAGCACGCACAGGTCGATATGCCCACCGCGGATCATGCCGAAACTGTCGGCGTGGTGGACAAAGGCGCCGCCCGTCACCAGCGTCACATATTGCTTGCCCGCATTGACCAGCCAGGGGTTGAGCGCGTCCGGCTTCGCTTCCGGGCCCATGCCGACGATGCCGTTTTCCGAATGCAGGACGATCTCCTTGTCCGCAGGGATATGGTTGGAGACCAGCGTCGGTATGCCGATGCCGAGGTTCACATACCAGCCTTCCGGAATGTCACGCGCCACGCGCGCAGCCATCTCGGACCGGGAGAGCGGTTTCCAGGCCTCACTCATCTGCTGATCCTCACTGCGGATCCCCATAGGGAACGTGAACCACACGATTGACGAAGATGCCGGCGGTGACGATGGCGTTGGGCTCGAGCTCGCCAAGCTCGGCCGTGTGCTGCACCTGCGCGATCGTCAGCTTTGCGGCGGTCGCCATGACCGGATTGAAGTTGCGGCCTGAGTCCCGGTACACGAGATTGCCCCAGCGGTCGCCGCGCCAGGCCTCGACAAGCGCGACATCGGCATTGAGCGCACGCTCGAACACATAGTGGCGGCCGTCGAATTCCCGCGTTTCCTTGCCCTCGGCGAGCCGCGTCCCGTAGGCGGTGGCGGTGTAGAAGCCGGCGACGCCGGCGCCGGCCGCGCGGATGCGTTCGGCGAGTGTTCCCTGCGGCACCAGTTCCAGCTCGATCTCGCCTTTTTTGTAGAGCTCGTCGAACACGACCGGATCGGCCGTGCGCGGGAAGCTGCAGACGACCTTGCGCACCCGCTTCAGCTCGAGCAGGCGGGCGAGCCCGGTGCGCCCGATGCCGGCATTGTTGGCGACGACGGTCAGGTCGGTGGCGCCCTGCTCCACCAGCGCCTCGATCAGATGCACCGGCTGGCCCACACCGAAACCGCCGATCATGACGGTGGACCCGTCGCCTATGCCGGCAACCGCCTCGGCGACGGAAGATACGAACTTGTCGATCATCAGGCGCTCACTCCCTGCTCCGCGGCCTTTAACTCAGGCGCCGCGCAGGCGCAACAAAAAGCCGAATAATCAACGGGATTTTTTGCGATGTTGCACCACGCGGATGCGCCTCTCTCCGCGGGGTTCTGAAGTGTTGGCGTCTCTTCATAGTCCAGGGTGAGGACGAATGCATAAGCCGATTTCAGCCTCGACGCCCGGCTTTCTGACTGGCATCGACATGAACTCGATGTAAATTCGGAAATCAGTCGTCGACGAATTTCGGGCGTCGATGCTCCAGAAAAGCACGAACGCCCTCGCCGCTGTCGGCGCCGGCGACGAGTTCGGCTGAAAGCGCCTGGGCGTCGAGATAAGCGTCCATCCAGCTTCGGCCTTCGAGCGCGACGGAGGCGATCTTGCGGGCGCGGATCGATGGCAGGCTCTTCGAAGCGATCTGGCGGGCTATTTCCAGCGCCCTCGGCAAAACCTCTGCGCGCGGCACCACGTAGTTGAAGAAACCGGTCGGCTCCAGCTCGCGGGCGGTGAACTTGCGGCCGGTGAAAAGGATTTCGCGCACCTTCGCTTCCGGCATCTTGATCCAGGAGAAGAGGCCGGCGCCGCCGCCGACCAGTCCGTAATCGATCTCCGGACAGGCAAAGCGCGCATCCTCGGCGGCGACGCGCATGTCGCACAGGCCTGCGAGCACCATGCCGATGCCGATCGCAGCTCCGTTGATCGCGGCAATGATGGGCCGGTCCAGGCTGTAGAGGCGCGGCACCTGCCGGTTGATGAAGGCGTAGCGCTCCTTCCGCCTTGCGGTGTCCATGCCGACGAAGTCGTTGAGGTCGGCGCCGCCGCACCAGGCGCGCGCGCTGTCCGGCGCGGTCAGCACCACCGCGCGGATGCGCGTATCGCTCTCGATCGTCTCCACCAGCCGTCCGATGTCCTCATAGACCGAGAGCGAGACGGCGTTGACCGGCGGACGCGAGAACCAGACGGTGGCGACGCCGTCTTCGGCGACGTCGAGCTCAAAGCTGCCGACGGTCACGGGCATGACAGGCCTCCATGCGGATCGTTGCCCCCTGTTTCGCGAAGGCATGCGAAAAGTTCAAATGCGGCACGTCTGGTGAACCCTTGTTCACGCGACGTGCAGCCGAATGCAGCTTGGGAGCGCTAATCCGCGGCGGCCCGCCGCGAGGTGCTGGAGCGCGCCTTCCTGCCGGGCGAAGCGCCGTCGCCGGGCGTGAGCAGGCTCATCGTCCTGTCGATGATCGACACGATCGACTTCATCAGCTCGCGCGGCCGGCGATAGAGCAGCCAGGTGATGATGACCTGGTTGACCGCGCCGTTGAGGATCGCCGCCGTCTCGTAGGGATCGGGGCCGGCCGCCCATTCGCCGCGGGCTTCGCCCTGGCGGATGAGCTGGATGATGATGCGCACATAGTCGTTGATCGAATGGCGCACCGCCGTTTCGGAGACCAGCACGCTCGGCCAGATCTCCAGATACAGCGTGCGCGCCCATTCGGGATTGCGCCGGGCGAAATCCGCCGCCAGCCACAGGTAGAGCCGCAGCCTTTCGCGCGCCGTCTTCTTGCCGGCGACGGCCTCGGCGTACTCCGTATAGAAGCGGGCAAGGTGGGCGCTCGGGACGGCGTAGGCGAGGTCTTCCTTGCTCGGAAAATATTCGTAGATCGAGGAGACCGGCATGCCGGCTTCCGAGGCGATGTCGCCGATGCGCGCGCGCGAAATGCCGTCGCGGGCAAAGACACGCAGCGCCGCGCGCAATATCTCCTGCTCGCGTCGCTTGCTGCGGTCCTGCTTGCGCTCGCCCGTCTCGACGCTGCAGCGACCGATCACTGCCGCAATGAATTCCTCGAACCCGTCGTCTGCTCTCGCGTCCATCGTCAGTCCGACCATTGTTGCCTGCGTTTCCTGACCCGCCCATGGGCGCCGGAAAGATCATGACGAATCATCGTCAATATCTTCCTCCTGTCACGTGCAAGACTTCCCCACTGATATACGAGGCCCGTTCCGACGCAAGAAATGCAACACTGTATGCTACATCGTCCACAGTTCCGAGACGCTGAACTGGCGTTGTTTTCTCGGCGTTGTCGCGTACCGATTGATAGTGGGCCAGCGCCTGGATCGCCGGCGTATCGACTATGCCCGGCGCGACCGCATTGACCGTGACTCCGAATTTGCCGTTCTCGAGCGCCAGAGCCCGTGTAAAGCCCAGCAATCCTGCCTTTGCCGCCGAATAATTGGCCTGTCCGGGATTACCGAGATGGGCGCGCGAGGACATGTTGACGATGCGTCCCCATTTACGCTCGATCATCGAGGGCAGCGCTGCCTTGGCGCAGAGATAGGCGCCCTTCAGGATGACGTCGACGACGCTGTCCCAGTCGGTCTCCGACATCTTGCCGATGCGCATGTCGCGCTGGAAGCCGGCATTGTTGACGAGGATGTCGATCGACCCGAAGGCCGAGATAGCAGCCGCGACCATCGCCTCGACCGAAGGCGCGTTGGCGACGTCGGCCGCCACCGCGATCGCCTCGATGCCTTGCTGGCGGAATTCCTCCGCCTTCGCCTCGGCATTGCCCGGATTGATGTCCGCGACGACGATCCTTGCTCCCGCCTGCCCAAGCCGTAGACAGGTGGCCGCACCGATCCCGCCCGCGGCGCCGGTAACCAGCGCTACCTTTCCGGCAATTCCAAGATCCATTCAGCCCTCGCGCGGCCTCTCAACCGTATTCGACATATCCATTGCTCATGACTTTCACCCCGCGGCCGGTCACCCTGGCTTCGACCGCGCCACGTCCCTCGCCGGTGCGCCAGGCCCGCACTTCGATCGCCTCGCCGGGATAGACCGGGCTGGAAAAGCGCGTGTCGAAGCGCTTCAGCCGCGACGGATCGCCATCGCAGAGCAGCGATACGATCGCGCGGCCGACGACGCCGAAGCTCGCCAGCCCATGCAGGATCGGCCGCTCGAAGCCGGCCTTGGCCGCGACCGCAGGGTCGACGTGCAGCGGGTTGGTGTCGCCCGAAAGCCTGTAGATCATGGCCTGATCGGGACTGGTCGGAACCGTGACAGCCGCGTCGGCCGGCCGCTCGGGCACCGGGCGCGGCGCCGGCGGCGCGCCGGCCCTTCCGCCGAAGCCGCCATCGGCGCGCAGCAGATTCACCTGCCTTACCGTGGCGAGCAAGCTGCCGCTCGCGACATCGCGGATACGGCGCGAGAAATGCAGCAGCGCGCCCTTTTCGGCCCCGCGGTCGTAGATCTCGTCGATCGTGACCTCGCCCCGGACATGCCCTTCGACCGGGAGTTGTCCGTGCAGCTCGACGGACTGCTCGACATGCAGAAGCTTCTGCCAGGAGATCCCGTATTTGGGATCGCGCGCCCAGAACCCCGGATAGGCAAGCACGACCGCCATGGTGGGCAGCGCAAGCAGACCGGGTTCGTAGACGAAGCGAAGATCGGCCGCGTCGTGCGAGGCCGTCAGGCCGGCACCCACGCCCAGGGCATAGAGGATCGTGTCGCGCGCCGTGTAGCGATGCTCGATCTCCATCGCAGGCAGGCTCATCAGATAGTCGTAGTCGAGCGGCATTCGCGTCACGGTTTTGCTCGCCGACGGCGAGCGTTCCTGCAAGAAACCGATGCATGTTCGGTTAATTCGTCTTAGCCTCGCCGCCGCTGCGGGTCAACCCATTTGCCTCGGGCGCCCGTAACGCGCCGCTCGCCGGAAAGCGTCGTCCGCGCGCCGGCATTGCAGGGTAAGCTAATACAAACCTTACATTTTTCCTCGCCCAGGCGCCTCGTTTCCGGTCACCCCGGAATGACGTCCGCGGCGCGCGGCTGCCGGAACCGATGATGTCGGATTTCAAAAACCGACAAAACATCGACTTTTTTCTTGACAGGCATCGATGGCGGGTTCCATAGGTGACCCCGTGCTGCCGAGCAGCCGGACGCTGGTTGCCGAAGCACGAGCTATTTTTGACTGGAAGGACGTCATGACGGCCAACCGCGTAGCAGTGATATCATCTACACAGACGCAGCTTCGGGAGAACTGGAGCGGCGCCCAGCACATCGACCTCATCGCGGCGGTCGTGACCGATGTCTTCAAGGGCACCGGCCTGACGCTCGACGACGTGGATTTCGTCTTCGACTCGGGCAGCGACGTGCTCGACGGACGCTCGATTTCGAATTGCGGCTTCCTCGGTGCCATGGGCGCACACCACAAGGAAGAGTCGCGCATCGAGGAGGACGGTCTGTGGGCTGCGCTCTATGGCGTTACCAAGATCGCATCCGGCGCGGCCAGCATCGGGCTTCTCATCGCCTATTCGAAGCCTTCCGAATCGGACTCGGACGCCTTCTACTGGACGCAGGTCGATCCCTTTTACCAGCGGCCTGTCGCCTTCGGTCATCGTGCTGCCAGCGGCATGCAGGCGCAGCGTTACATGACCGACCATGGCGTGACCGACAAGCAGCTCGCAAGCCTGGTGTCGAAGCGCTGGGCGGCGGCCGAAGATAGCGGCAAGGTCGCAATGGCCGGCGTTCCCGGCGAGGACGACGTGCTCGGCTCCGGCAATCTCGCCCGGCCGCTGACGAAGCTGATGATGTCGCGCCCGCTCGACGGTGCGGTCGCGATGCTCATCGCATCCGAGGACATCGCGAGGCGCGCGGCGCGCACGCCGGTCTGGATCACCGGCATGGGCGCCTCGGCCGACCGCCATTCCTTCGCGACACGCAAGCCCGGCGCGCTGGAAGCGGCCGGCGCCGCCGCCAATTCCGCCTACAAGCGCGCCGGCTGGTCGAAGCCGGCCGCATCGGTCGCCGAGACCAGCGCCTCCTCCGCCGTCACCGAGCTGATGGTGCTGGAAGCGCTCGGCCTGGCGAAGGCCGGACGCGGCATCGACCTGCTCGACGACGGCAAGGTGGCGGTGAACAAGTCGGGCGGCGCGCTGCCGGCCGATCCGATCATGGCGACCGGCCTCGTGCGGCTGAGCGAGGCTGCGCGCCAGCTCACCTACCCGGCCGAGTATGGGCTGAAATCGCCGACCTCCGCGATCGCGCATGGCGCGGGCGGCGTCGGCATGCAGACGCATTGCGTCTTTACACTGGAGGTTTGAGCGTCATGGGCCGTCATGTCGGTATCGTCGGCGTCGGTCAGACGCATCACTCCCGCCGCCGCACGGATGTCAGCCAGGCTGGCCTCGTGCGCGAGGCCGTGGATCGCGCTCTGGCCGATGCCAGGCTCACCATCGAGGACATCGACTCGATCGTGGTGGCAACCGGTCCGGTGCTGTTCGCCGCGGTCAACCAGCCGGAAAAGTGGGTCGCCGACGCGATCGGCGCCCATCTGAAGCCGCTGGTTCGCGTCACCTCCGGCGGCGGCACCGGCCTCGCCGGTGCGCTTGCCGGCTATTATCAGGTATCGAGCGGCTTCGCCGAGCGCGTGCTGGTCGTCGCCTACGACAAGCTGTCCGAAGGCGCGCTCCAATATTCGATCTCGACGCTCTACGACCCGTTCTGGGGTCGCGAGTTCGCCGTCGGCATCATGGGCTTCTCGGCCGCTTATTGGCGCGCCCGCATGGACGTGCTCGGGCATACCGAGGAAGCGGCGGCAATGGTGGCGGTGAAGAACCGCAAGAACGCGATCAAGAATCCGTATGCCCACGTCAAGAAAGAGGTGACGGTCGACGACGTCATGAACTCCAAGCCGCTCGCCTGGCCGATCAAGACGCTCGACGTCCCCCCGATCTCCGACGGCGCCGCCGCGATCGTGCTCTCCTCCGAAAAGATGGCGGCGAAGTCGACCGACCGGCCGGCCTGGATCCACGGCATGGGCTATTTCTGCGAGGCGGACAACGCGCCGGAGCGCTCGCTGCTGGTTTCGGAGCCGCTGGCGATCGCTGCCCGGCGTGTTTACCGCTCCGCCGGCATCACCAATCCGCGCCGCCAGTTCGACGTGGTCGAGGTGCAGGAGCCCTATACCTGCTTCGAGCTGAGCTATTATGAGAGCCTTGGCCTGTGCGCGCCGGGCGAGGCCGCCGAGTTGATTGCATCCGGCGCCACGCAGATGACCGGAGACATACCCGTCAATCCGTCCGGCGGCTGCGCCGGCGCCAACCCGATCGGCGCTGCCGCCCTGATCCGCCTCATCGAAGCCGCCTCCCAGGTGATGGGCAAGGCCGGCGAGATGCAGATTCCCGGTGCCAAGCTGGCGCTCGCCCAGGCGGGCGGCGGCTGGGCGAACCTGCGCGGCGTCGCCGTGGTCGGCGCCTGAGGAGAGCAAAATGCTGCCCATTCCCGATACCTACTCGACCGACCTGAAGCCGTTCCCGAGCGACCTGTCGATGCCTTACACGCTCACGCCCGGCAGGGCGGCGGGCACTTTCCTCGCCGAGATCGCCAACCAGCGCATCGTCGGATCGAAGTTCAAGAACAGCGGCACGGTCGCAGTTCCTGCGCAGGACTTCTGCGCCAGGAGCGGTGACAGCGAGTTCGACCTCGTCGAGGCACCATCGACCGGCACCCTCACCGCTTTCACCCAGACCGACAAGGGCATCATCGGCCTGATCCGCATCGACGGATCGGACTTCGATTTTCCGCACCGGATCGTCGATGCGATGTTCGAGGACCTGAAGCTCGATCAGCGCGTCGAGGCAGTCTTTGCCGAAGGCGTCGAGAACAGCGTGCTCGGCATCAAGGGTTTCAAGCCGGTTCCCGACGCGCCCGTCGGCAAGATCAAGCCGCTCGACAACCCGGCAAAGCAGCTCGAGTCCATCCCCTACCGCCTCGACCTGCACTATGAGCACGCCTTCGGCCCGTATTACGGACGCCTGTTCGACGAGATCAGGACCAACCGCCGCATCATGGGCGTGCGTACCTCGAACGGCGAAGGCGCGCTGCTGCCGCCGCGCGAGCTCGACGACATCACGCACCGGAAGACCGGCACCTGGGTCGAGGTGAAGCAGACCGGCACCGTTCGCGCCATGTCGGTCATCCACCTGCAGTTCATCGGCCAGAAGCAGCCGCCGCCCTACATCTACGCCGAGATCATCCTCGACGGCGCGTTGACCCGCCTGATCCACAACATTGCCGGCATCGACATGAACCGCGCCAAGGAGCTGGTGAAGCCGGGAACGCGTGTGCGCGCCGTGTGGCGCGAGGGCGAGCCCACCGGCTCGCTCGCCGACATCTCGCATTTCGAGGTGATCGACGGCGAGGAAAACAGCTAGGCCATCATGCTAGCCGCCAAGACCCCCTCTCAAGCAATTCTTGGGACTTGGCCTTTCGCCAAGTCCTTAGAATTGCTTGAGAGGGGGTCATCCACGCGCATACATTTCTCGAAATCAAAATGACGCAGGCCTGAGGAGGAGCGGTGTTCGAAATCCATACGCTGAGGCTTGGCGAGTTGATCATCCCGCACGGAGACGGGTTCCTGCGGGACCCGATCCACGCCTGGTACGCGACCGACGGCAAGACCCGGATCCTCATCGACAGCGGCATGCCCGATGCAGCCGACGTCTCGAAGAAGCTCAGGATCGAGGCCAAGGGCGGCGGGCACGAGTCGCTGCGCACCGCGCTCGCAGCCGCCGGCACGACGCCCGAGGCGATCGACTACGTCGTGCCGACGCACCTTCATTTCGACCATGCCTGGAACCTCGACCTCTTTCCCAGGGCGTGCGTCGTGGTGCAGCGCGAGGAGCTGTTCCACGCCATCGACCCGGTGGCGACGCAGCGCATCTACTATTTCAAGGAGACGCTGATCGGGCTCTTGCAGCGCAAACGCCCGAGCGAGTTCCGCATCGTCGACGGCGACCTCGATCTCATCGCCGGCGTGCGCCTGATGAAGGTGCCCGGCCACACGCCGAGCATGCAGGCGGTCATCATCACCACCGCAAAGGGGAAGGCCGCGCTGGTTTCCGACCTTGGCGACCATTACCGATACTGGCACCCGGCCGATCCGCGCGCCACCGACAAGCCGATGCGTTTCCTCGAGGGCGGTTTCCTGCCCGGCACGATCCGCAGCGAGAGCGAGCGCACCTATGTCGACAGCATGGCCCGCGTGAAGGCGGCCTCCGACATCGTCGTGCCGGCACATGATTTCCGCATTCCGCAAATCATGCCGCGCGACTGGTTCGCCACGCCGTCCTCGATCGAGGACGACCTCACCCGCCCGCAGGCGAAGGCGGCCAAGTAGCCTCGCATGGCCAATCTGGCGAACCACCTCTTCCGGCAGGCGAGCGAGCGTGGAGCAAAACGCGCGCTCGTCTATGAAGGTGATGAATACAGCTTTTCGGACATCGCCGAGCGCGTGCGCCGGATTGCCGGCGGACTGGCCGCCAACGGCGTGACCGTCGGCACCCGCGTCGGGCTGATGATGCATTCGCGTCCGGAATTCATCTTCTTCCAGCAGGCGATCTTCGCGCTCGGCGCGGTGGTGTCGCCGCTCAACATCTTCTACCGCCGCAACGAGTTGACGCATTCGGTATCGAGTTGCGATCTCGAATTCCTGGTGATCGGCGAAGAGTTCGTCGAGCGTCTTCCCGAGCCGCGGGCTGCCGGCACCGAAACGCTGAAGCAGATATTCGTCCTCGGCGGCAACCATGCCGATCCGCGCCTGGCCTCGGCGGAGGCGCTGTCCTCCACCGGCACGCCCATCGAGGCGGCGGTGCAGATCCCGGACGCTTCCGTCGGCATGATGCTCAACACCAGCGCCACGACCGGCAAGGCAAAGGGCGTCATGCTCACGCTCGCCAATATCGGTTCGAACTACGACGCCACTCCCGGCTGGCTCGGGCTTGACGAGAACACCGTCACGCTCTGTGCGCTGCCGCTCTACAACACCTTCGGCCTCAACCAGTGCATCAACGCGCTGATGGTCACCGGCGGCTCGATGGTGCTGATGCAGCGCTTCGATCCCGAGCAGTGCATCAAGCTCATCGCGAAATATCGCTGCACCTTCTTCCCCGGCGTGCCGACCATGCTGCAGAAGCTGTTCGATCACCCAGCGGCCAGGAATCACGACCTCAGCTCGATCTCGCGCATCATGACCGGCGCTGCGCCGGTTCCCGCCGCCCTGCTCGAGCGCGTCTACGCCTTCATGGGTCGCGACACTGTGGTGATGACCGGCTACGGCCTGACCGAGGGCACGGCAATCGCCACACTGGAGCACATCGAGCTCGACGAGGAAGGCAAGGTCAGGCGCCCGAAATCGATCGGAAAAATCCTGCCCGGCATCGAGCTGCGCATGGTTAAGGAGGACGGCGCCGAGGCTGCGCCCGGCGAGGTCGGCGAGATCTGCATGCGCGGTCCGAACGTCATGCTCGGCTACTACAAGATGCCGGAAGATACCGCGGCGGCGCTGGCCGGCGGCTGGTTGCATACCGGCGACCTCGGCATGTTCGACACCGACGGCCACGGCTACATCGTCGACCGCAAGAAGGATGTGATCATCCGCGGCGGCCAGAACATCTACCCCGCCGACATCGAGGAAGTGATCTACCACGTGCCCGGCGTGAGCGAGGTCGCGGTAATCGGCGTCGCCGACGAGGCGCTCGGCGAGGTGGCGGTTGCCTATGTCGCGGTGAAGCCGGGCGCGAGCGTCACGGCCGAGGCGCTGATCGCGAAATGCAAGGAAGAGCTGGCCTATTTCAAGGTGCCGGCGGCAGTTCATTTCCTCCCGGAACTGCCGAAGGGACCGACCGGAAAGATCCTCAGGCGGGGGCTGCGCCAGCAATGAGCGCGATCTTTCCGGTCCTATCACGGGACTGCTTGGACAGGCCCATCGCAAGGAGCATAGACCGTGGCACTTGAGACGATCCTCTACGAGGTTGCCGACGGCGTCGGCACCGTGACGTTCAACCGTCCCGAGGCGATGAACGCCACCAACGACCAGTTCTATCGCGAGATGCAGGGGCTGATCCGCGACATCGCCGAGGACGACGCCGTGGGCGCCGTGATCATCACCGGCGCCGGCCGCGGCTTCTGCGCCGGGGCCGACGTCAAGTCGATGAACCCGGACATGCCGCTGCTTGCCCGCCGCGCCCGCCATCGCTGGATCCTGGCCGACATACTGCGGCCGCTGGTCAATCTGGAGAAGCCGGTCATCGCGGCGGTGAACGGTGCTGCCGTCGGCGCCGGGTTCAACCTGGCGCTCTCGGCCGACATCATCATCGCCAGCGAGACAGCGGTGTTCAGCCAGATCTTCACCCGCCTCGGCCTCGTGCCGGATCTTGGCGGGCTGCATCTCCTGACCCGCGTGGTGGGCCTCAACAAGGCCAAGGAGCTTTGCTTCACGGCAAAGAAGATCGACGCCAGGGAGGCGCTGGCGCTCGGCATCGCCAACCATGTCGTGCCGGCCGATCGGCTGATGGAGGAAGCACGCAAGCTCGCCACCGAGATTGCCGCCGGCCCGCCGACCGCGCTCGGCATGATCAAGAACCTGCTCAACAAATCGTCCAATTCGACGCTGGAGCAGATGCTCGAATATGAAAGCTACGCGCAGACGCTCGCCTACACCACGCCCGAGCACACGGAAGGCGTCGCCGCTTTCCGCGAGAAACGCGCGCCCAGCTTCCGGGCGAAGAAAGCCTGATCCATGGATTTCACCCTCAGCCCGGAAAACACCGCCTTCCGCGACGAGTTGCGCCGCTGGCTGGCAGCCAATCTGCCGGAGGGCTGGGGCGAGACCACCTTCGAGCCCGAAGACGAAGACGAGAACGCCATGTTCCGCCTGGCCTGGGAGCGCAAGCTCTACCAGGGCGGCTGGAACGGCATCGCGTGGCCGCAAAAGTACGGTGGCCGCGGCGCCAGCCTGATCGAGCAGGCGATCTTCGCGGAGGAGATGGCGCGCGCCAAGGCGCCGGAAGGCCTGAACATCATCGGCCGCAACCTGGTCGCGACGACACTGCTGCATCATGGCAGCGAAGACCAGCGCCGCCGCTATCTGCCGAAAATCATTTCGGGCGATGAAGTCTGGTGCCAGGGATTTTCCGAGCCGAATGCCGGCTCGGATCTTGCCTCGGTGCGCTGCCGCGCGGTGCGCGAAGGCGACCACTTCGTCGTCGACGGCCAGAAGATCTGGACGAGCTTCGCGCAATATGCGCAATGGTGCATCCTGCTCGCCCGCACCGACCCGAGCTTGCCAAAACACCAGGGCATCAGCTTCCTGCTGGTCGACATGGCGACCCCGGGCATCTCCATCCGGCCGCTCAGGCAGATTTCCGGCGAGAGCGAGTTCAACGAGACCTTCTTCGACAACGTCAAGGTGCCGGTCGAAAACCTCGTCGGCGAGTTGAACGGCGGCTGGAAGATCGCGATGACCACGCTGGCCTATGAGCGCGGGCCCGAGGACGCGCTCGGCCGGCAGATCCGTTTCAAGCAGGAGCTCGACAAGCTGCTCGAGACGCTCGCCGAGTTGAGGCGCGGGCACGCGGCGGCAATCGATGATCCGGCGCTGCGCCAAAAGCTCGGGAAGTCGATCATCGAGATCGAGATCATGCGGCTCAACTGCCTGCGCGCCTTCTCCAAGGCGCTGAAGGGCAAGCCGCGCGGGCCGGAAGCATCGATGAACAAGCTCTACTGGAGCCACGTCACGCAGAATTTCTACGAGACCTCGCTCGAGGCGCTCGGGCCGCTGGCGACGCTCGATGGCGGCGACCCGCTTTCGCCCGGCGACGGCCGCTTCCAGTTGAGCTTCCTGCGCTCGAAGGCGTTCACGATCTACTCGGGGTCGTCGGAGATCCAGCGCAACATCATCGCCGAGCGCGTGCTCGGCCTTCCGAAATAGGCCGGCCATGGATTTCGACTTCAGCCAGGAACAATACATGTTCCAGGAAACCACGCGCGGTTTCCTGGATGCCAACTACGATCTCGCCAAGGTGCGCGCCAACCTCGAAGGCGATGGGCTCGACCGCGACATCTGGGAGAAGCTGACAGGCACGGGTGCCTTCTCCATGCTGGTGCCGGAAGAGCATGGCGGAATGGGCATGAGCTTCGTCGATTTGTCGCTCGTGCTCGAGGAGTACGGCCGCGCCTTGGTGCCGGCGCCCGTGCCTGAAACCATCGCTGCGACCGACGTCATCGCGCGCTTCGGCACCGACGAGCAGAAGGCAAGGCTGCTGCCGGCGATCGCCGAGGGAAGGCTGAGGATCGTGCCTGCCATCACCGAGGCCGAGGCCGGTTTCGACCCGGGCGACATCGCCGTCACGGCCGTGCCGGCCGGCAATGGCTGGTCGATCTCCGGGCGCAAGGTGCTGGTGCCGCACGCCGCCACCTCCGACCTGATCCTGCTTGCGTTGCGTTTCGGCGAAGGCGGGCCGCTCGGCCTCGCATTGATCGAGAATGATCGCTCAGGCGCCGCATTGAGCGGGCATTCCACGCTCGACCCGACGAGCCGCTTCCACACGCTCGACATGAGCGATGTGCACATCGTGCGCGTCGACATCGTCGGTGGCGACCCCTCGCCCGCCTCGGTCGATCGCCTGCTCGACGCCAGCGGCGTCATCGCCGCGACCATGATGACCGGAATTTCCGGCAAAGTGCTGGACAATGCCGTCGCCTACGCCGCGCAGCGCACGCAGTTCGGCAAACCCATCGGCTCCTTCCAGGCGATCAAGCACCGCTGCGCGGACATGGCGGTGGCGATCGACGCCAGCCGCTCGGCTGCCTATTACGCTGCCTGGGCCCTTGCCGAGGAAGCGCCGGATCGCGCCAAGGCGGTGTCCATGGCCAAATCTTACTGTGGGGACACCTCGCGTTTCGTGTGCAACGAAGGCGTCCAGATCCATGGCGGCATCGGCTTCACCTGGGAGCTCGGCCTGCATTTCTACCTGCGCCGGGCCAAGGTGCTGGAGTATTCCTACGGCGACGCGGCCTACCACCGCGAGCGCGTCGTGTCCGAAACGCTGGCCGAGCTCGGAGCGGCGTGATGCGCGCCATCGTTCTTCCGAAATTCGGCGGCCCCGAAATCTTCACCTGCGAGGAAGTGGCGCGGCCGAAGCCGGCCGCCGACCAGATGCTGGTCAAGGTGGCAGGCTGCGGGGTGTGCGGCCACGACCTGCTCAACCGCGCCGGTCAATTTCCCCATACGCAGCTTCCCGCCGTGATGGGGCATGAGATCGCCGGCACGGTTGTCGAAGTCGGTGCGCTGGTCACCGGTTTCAAGCCCGGCGACCGCATCGCCGTCATCCAGCGCCTGCCTTGCGGGCTCTGCCCGCTCTGCCGCTCGGGCCGGGAAAACCTCTGCGTCTCCGGACCTGGCTTCTACGGCGAACAGCAATCCGGCGGTTACGGAGAATTCGTGCTCGCGACCGAGCGCAATGCGACGCTCGTCCCGGACTCGATCCCGCTCGACGTCGCCTGCGTTCTGAGCTGCGCCATCGGCACCGGTTTCCACGCGCTGCGCCGTGCGGCGCTAGAGCTCAACGATACTGTCGTCGTCACCGGTGCAAGCGGCGGCGTCGGCATCCACACCATCAAGCTCGCCAGGCTGATGGGGCTGCGCACCATCGCGATATCGTCCTCCGCGAGCAAGGCCGATCGGCTGCGCCAGGCCGGCGCTTCCGAAATCGTGGTCGCGCCCGACATGGCGTTCCACAAGCAAATCCGCGAGCTGACAGGGGGCGAAGGCGCCGATGCCGTGATCGAGATCGCCGGCAAGCCCAGCTTCAACTCGTCCGTCCGTTCGATCCGGGCCGGCGGCCGCATGGTGATCGTCGGCAATGTCGATCCGGGCAGCGTGCAGCTCAACCCGGCCATGGCCATCCTCAAGGAGATCGATCTCCTCGGCAGTGCACATGCCACCCTCGCCGACCTCAAGAAGGTGATCGATCTCGTCGAGCGCGGGCTGATCGAGCCCGAAATCGCCGATTTCATGCCGGTCGAAGAGGCCGCACGCGCGCATCGCCTGATGGAAGAGCGCGCGACATCGGGCCGCGTCGTGCTGGTGCACAAGGACGCTGACGCGTGAACGATGCCGCGTGGGTCGTATCCCGCCCGTCACGCTGCCGGACGATCAAGGTTCGCGGGCTGGATTACAATCTGCGCGAATGGGGCAAGGACGGCGCCCGGCCGATCCTTTTCCTCCACGGCACCCAGGACAGTTCCGTCACCTTTCAGTTCGTGGTCGAGCACCTGCAGGGCGACTGGTTGGTGATCGCCCCCGACTGGCGCGGTCACGGCCGCTCGCAATGGGTGACCCAGGGTTACTGGTTCCACGAATTCGTCGCCGATCTTGCCGCGATCATGGACACGCTCTTTCCCGGGCGCGCTGTGCCGCTCGTCGGTCACAGTCTCGGCGGCAACATTGCCGGCATCTATGCGGGCCTGCGCCCGCAGCGGCTCTCTCACCTCATCTCGCTTGACGGCTTCGGACCGCTCACCTCGCTCGTCCCGGTCGACATCAGGCAGATTCTGTCCCGCCTTCTGTCGATCGCCGAGAGTCCGCGCGAGCACGCGAGCTACGCGAGCGTCGAAGCCATGGCGGCGCGCCTGGTGCGCGGCAATCCACGGCTGAGCGAAGGCAAGGCCGCCTTTCTTGCGCAGAACTCGAGCGCGGAGGACGGCAGCGGCGGCCGGCGCTGGCTGTTCGATCCGTCGCATCAGATGTCCCTGCCGAGCATCCATACGATCGCGGAATGGGGGCACATCTGGTCGGGCATCACCGCGCCGGTGCTGTGGGTCGCATCGCAGGACCGCCGGCCGGCGGCGGCCGTGAACGTGGAAGGCGAAATGGAACGCCGGGCGGCAATGTTACCCGGCGTCAGGTGGCACGTGCTTGCCGGGACGGATCACAACCTGCATCACGACGAGCCCGCGCGGGTCGCCGAGCTGGTCGAACGCTTCATCGCCGATCCGGCGGGAGCGTTATGAGGCGCCACCTTACCTTCTCCCACAACAAGGGGAGAAGGTGGAATCCGCCGAGCAAAGCCGTGTTGACTCTCGCCCTCACATAAAATACGAAATTTATTCGGGTTCATGAGAAACCCAAGCCGGACCTGGGAGGCCGGCCCTTTATGACGATGCTTCTCCGCCTCGCGGGACATTGCTGATGCTTGCGCAGCAGATCGCCAACGGTCTCGTGCTGGGCAGCATCTATGCACTCTCGGCGCTTGGGTTCACGCTGATCTTCGGCGCGGCGCGCGTGGTCAACTTCGCCTATGGCGAGCTTCTGATGCTGGGCGCCTTCTTCACCGTCACGGTGATGACCGTCTCCGGCCTGCCCTTCTTCGTCGCCTTGCCGATCGGCATGCTTGGGATCGCCCTGGTCAGCGTCATCATGTTCTTGACTGCGCTTCGCCCGCTGATGCGCGGCGCATACACCTCGCTGCACGGCGAGTTGCAGGTCATCCTCGTCACCCTCGGCCTGCTTTACATCCTGCGCGAGGCAGCCGTGCTCATCTGGGGCACCGCGCCGCGCCAGATGGAAATGGGCGTTTCCGGCATCGTCATGATTGGCGACGTTGTAGTGACCAACCAGCGGCTGATCGTCATCGGCATCATGATCGCGCTGGTGGTGGGCCTCTACGTCCTGCTCTACCGCACGAAAATCGGCAAGGCGCTGCGCGCCATTGCGCAGAACCGCGAAGGTGCGCTTGCCATCGGCCTCAACACCGACCGGGTCATCGCCTTCGTCTTCGCCGTGTCCGGCGCCATGGCCTGCGCGGCCGGCAGCCTGCTCGGCACGCTTTATGCCGTCGAGCCCGCGATGGGCGGCGCGCCGCTGCTCAAGGCATTCGTCATCGTCATCTTCGGCGGGCTGGGCAGCGTGCCCGGCGCCATCGTCGGCGGCCTTGCAATCGGGCTCGTCGAGAACCTGGCCGGCGCCTACATCAGCTTCGCCTTCAAGGACGTCTTCACCTTCCTGCTGCTGATCGTCGTCCTGCTCCTTCGCCCGAAGGGGCTGTTCGGGGGCAAGGCGCAATGAGGCTGCTGGCGATTCTCGTCCTTGTCGCGCTGATGATCGCGGCGCCGCTGATGCTCGGCGACTACCAGACCTACCTGCTGACGCTCACCGTCATCTGGGGCATCATGGCGCTCAGCATGGGGTTGGTGCTCGGCTTCGTCGGCCAGATCAATCTCGGCCAGGCCGCCTTCGTGGCGATCAGCGCCTACACATGCGCCATCCTCCGCCAGCGCTACGGCATCGATTTCTGGCTGGCCGCGCCGGTGGCGCTCGCCGCCGTCGTCCTGGTCGCTGCGCTCGTCGGCCTTCTGACGCTCCGCCTGAAAGGGCCGTTCTTCATCCTCGTCATGCTGGCCTTCGCCGAGATCACGCGGCTCATCATCGCGAACTGGCAGGACGTGACGAATGGCCCGCTCGGCCTGCGCGGCATCATGCCTCCCGAACCGCTGTTCGGTATCAGCTTCGACAGCAAGCCGTCCTTCTATTATCTCTGCCTCGCAGTGCTCGCGATCTGTCTCGCCGGGCTCTGGCGGCTGATCCGCAGCCGCACCGGCCGCATGCTGATCGCCGTGCGCGAGGATGAGCTGCTGGCCGAGTTCGTCGGCATTCCGGTTATGCGCAACAAGGTGATCGGGCTTTGCATCGGCGCCTTCGTCGCCGGGCTCGGCGGACTGCTGCTCGGCCCCTTCCTGTCCATTCTGGCGCCCAGCCAGTTCACCCTCTTCGCCTCGGTCGACATGATCGTCATGGTCGTCGTCGGCGGGGTCGGAACGCTGGCCGGGCCGCTGATCGGAGCGGTCTTCCTCGTCTACATTCCGGAGCTGTTGTCCTTCGCCACGCAGTACCGGCCGGCGCTGATGGGCGCGCTGCTGATCATTGTCACGCTGTTCGCGCCGCGTGGCCTGCTCGGCCTGCTCGATCTTGCGCGCCTGCGCCTGATGCCGAAACCGCGCAACGATCCGGCGGCCTCCGCCGCCAAGACGGAGGAGCGCCATGCAGGCTGACGCTCCGATCCTCGCCGTTGACCGCATCTCCAAGCAGTTCGGCGGTGTACGTGCGGTCAACGACGTGTCGCTCGAGGTCCGCCAGGGCGAGATTTTCGGCCTCATCGGTCCAAACGGCGCCGGCAAGACGACGACTTTCAACCTCATCTCCGGCCGTTTCCCGCTGAGCGCCGGCGAGGTGCGGCTGATGGGGCGGCGCGTCACCGGCATGCGGCCGGACAGGATTGCCGCGCTCGGGGTGGCGCGCACTTTCCAGGGCACGCGCATCTTCCCGAGGCTCACCGTTGCCGAGAACGTCGAGACCGCGCTCTTCGTTTCCCACCGGCTCGGCTTCTGGGAGGATTGGCTCGGGCTTGCGCGCGCCCGCGAAGCGCGCCAGGCGGTCAAACGCGAAGCTGCCGACATCCTCGCCTTCGTCGGCCTCTCGGCGCTCGCCGACAGCGAGGCCGGTTCGCTCGCCTACGCACACCAGAGCCTGCTCGGCATTGGTCTGGCGCTCGCGCTGAAGCCGAAACTTGTTCTGCTCGACGAACCTTTCGCCGGCATGAACCCGCGCGAGACGGCCGACGCGGCACGCATGGTGCGGCGCATCCGCGACAGCGGCGTCACCGAGCTGCTGGTCGAGCACGACATGGCCGCCGTGATGGGTGTGTGCGACCGCATCGTCGTGCTCGACCAGGGGGCGAAGATCGCCGAGGGCACGCCCGCCGAGATCCGCGCCAACCAGCGCGTCATCGAAGCCTATCTCGGGACCGACGACGATGCTTGAGGTCTCCGACCTGCACGTGGCCTATGGGCCGATCGAAGCCCTGCACGGCGTCTCTATGTCGATCGCCGAAGGCGAGACAGTGACCGTGATCGGCGCCAACGGCGCCGGCAAATCGACGCTGCTCAAGACCATTTGCGGCATCCTCAAGCCAGCGTCCGGCAGGATCGCCTATTCCGGCGCCGTCACCTCCGGGCTGCCCTCCTCCGAGCTGGTGAAGCGTGGCGTAGCGCTGGTGCCCGAGGGCCGCCACGTCTTTCCCGACATGAGCGTGCGCGAAAACCTCGATCTCGGCGCCTATTATCGCGACAAGAGCAGCGAGGTGGCCGAAGACCTCGAGCGCGTGCTCACCACCTTCCCGATCCTGCGCGAGCGGCTGAGGCTGCCCGGCGGCTCGCTGAGCGGCGGCCAGCAGCAGATGCTGGCCATCGGCCGCGCCATGATGAGCCGGCCCAAGCTCCTGATGCTGGACGAGCCGTCGCTCGGCCTGGCGCCGGCCATCGTGCAGCAGCTCGGCCGCATCATTGCCGACCTGAACCGTGCCGGCACCACCATCCTGCTCGTCGAGCAGAATGCCCGCATGGCGCTGAAGCTTGCCGACCGCGCCTATGTGCTCGCCACCGGCCGCGTCACCCGCACCGGCTCCGGCAAGGAGCTGCTCGACGATCCGGCCGTCAAGGAAAGTTATCTCGGAGGCCATGCCCACTGAGCGCGTTCGCATACCCTGCCCGCCCGAGCATCCACCGGCCGGCAGATCATTCGAGTGGACAACTGGAGGAAAGTTGCAAATGACCATGACCAGCCTGACCCGGCGCACCGCGCTTGCCCTGCTCGCCGCCACCGCCCTTGCCCCCGCAGCCTACGCGCAGGACAAGGTGTTGAAGATCGGATCGATCTTCGCGCTGTCGGGTCCCAATGCCTCGATCGGCAAGGAAGCGCTCGGCGGCGCCGAATATGCGGTCAAGAAGCTCAACGATGCCGGCGGCGTCGAGATCGGCGGCGAAAAATACACGCTCGAGCTGATCAATGTCGACGACGAGTCGAAGGCCGAGCGGTCCGTCGCCGGCGCCGAGAAGCTGATCGGCGAGAGCAACGTGCCCGCGCTCCTGATGCCGCCTTCCTCGACCACGACCCTCGCGGTCATACCGATCGCCGAGAAGAACAAGCGCATCGCGCTGTCATTCGTGGCCGCGGCGCCGCAGGTGATCAGCCCGGAATACACATTCTCCTTCCGGTCGACGCTGACGTCGATCATGAACGTCGCGCCGTCGATCGAGTACCTGATCAAGGAGAAGGGCGCGAAGAAGATCGCTTATCTCGGGCGCAACGATGATTGGGGGCGCTCGGCCGGACAGGTGATCGGCGGCACCGCCAGGGACCTCGGTGCGGAGGTGGTCGTGGAGGAGTATTTCGACACCGGGTCGACCGACTTCTACGGCCTGTTGACCAATGTCCGGGCCTCGGAGCCGGATGCAGTCGTCGGTGCGGCTTTCACCGAGGATGGCGTGTCGATGATCAAGCAGTACCGTGAGCTGCAGATGACGCCGGCCTTCCTGAGCGTTGCGGTGATCTGGGCCTCCCCGACCTTCATGCAGGCCGCGGGCGAGGCGCTGAACGGCGTGTATATCTCGACCGGCCCAACGACCTCGACCTCGGCCGAGCTCGACGCCTTCAAGGCCGATTTCCAGAAGGATACGGGCGGTCCGGCGCTGCCCTTCGGCATCACTGCCTTCGACAACGTGAATCTTCTCGTGGAGGCGATGAAGAAGGCCGGCACCACAGACCCTGAAAAGGTGGCCGAGACGCTGCGCAGCTTCGAATACAAGGGGTTGCTGCAAACCTACAAATTCGATGGCTCGAACCAGTCGGAAGTGGTCATCAACGTCAATGAAGTGAAGGACGGCAACGTCAACGTCATCGGCTCGCTCATCACCAAGTAACCGGTGGACAAAGGCCCGGCGCAACGACGCGCCGGGTGCTTTGCATTCTCATGACGGATGCCGAAGAAAATCCCGTAAGCTTCGAACCGGTCGAGGGTGTGGCCGTCCTCACGCTCAACCGCCCGGCCGTGCTCAACGCGATCGACGTCGGCCTGGCCAAGGCTCTCGCGCACGCGCTTGCGCGTGCGCAGGATACTCCCGGCGTTCGCGCCATCCTGATCAGGGGCGCTGGCCGCGCCTTCTGCGCCGGAGGCGACATATCGACCTTCCAGGGTGATCCGGCACGCGCCGTCGAGCGCACCATCGCGCACTTTCATCCCGCCATCGAGCGGCTGGCCGCCTGCCCGCTGCCGACCGTCGCTGCCGTGCACGGCGCAGTCGCCGGCGCGGGCATGAGCCTGATGCTGGCCTGCGATTTCACCCTCGCCGCGAGCGACGCCGGCTTCACCCTCGCCTACCCGAAGATCGGCGCAACCATCGACGGCGGCGCGTCCTGGTTCCTGCCGCGCGTGCTCGGAAGCCGCGGGGCAAAGCAGCTCGCCATGCTTTCGGAGCGTTTTGACGCGGAAGCGGCGTTGGCGCTCGGCCTGGTAAACCGCGTCGTATCCGCCGACGATTTTGAAGCCGAGACGATGCGCTTTGCGCGCCAGCTCGCGTCAGGCCCGACCAAGGCCTTCGCCACAATCAAACGTCTGATCGACGCGTCGCCTTTCCGGACCCTGTCGGAGCAGCTCGAGGCCGAAAAGCAGGGTTTTGTCGACGTCGCATCGTCGGCCGACTTCGCAGAAGGCTTTGCCGCCTTTCTGGCCAAGCGCCCGCCCTCCTTTTCCGGGAGCTAGCGTTGTCGAGCGAGCGGTTGAAGAAGATCGCCTTCCTGGTGCCGAAGCCGGGCATGACGGAGACGGCGTTCAGGCAATACTGGCGCGAGACCCACGGTCCTCTCGTCGCCGGCTCGCCCGGCTACGCAGCATGGCGGCTGCGCTACGCGCAGAACCACGTGCTGGGCCGCGGGCCGGTCGGTGAAGCGTTCGATTTTGCCGGCATGGCCGAATTCTGGCTACCGGGAACCGCGCCGAACGAGGACAATTTCGCAGCGACCCCGATCTATCGCGACCGCATCCGCGTCGATGAGCTGAATTTCATCGACATGGACCGGACGATTTCGATGACCGCGCGCGAAGAGGTGGTGAAGCCCGGCAGCGGTGCGGTGAAGTTGGTCGTGCTTTCCGCCCGGGCGCAAGGGCTTGTCGCCGAGGATTTTCGCTCCCGCTATTCGCAACGCGCCCGCCAGGCGCTCTCCGCGGGCGGCTTCGGGCGTCATGTCGCCGGCTGGACCGCCAGCCATGTGGTCGAGGGCACATATCGCCTGCCCGGCGGCCGGGCCGCCGACGCGCTCGCGGTCGATTGTGTCGAGGAGTTCTGGTTTGCGTCGCCGCGCGACCTCGATCAGGCCTTTGCATCGGACGTGTGGAGGCGAGAGATTGGCCCGGCCATGACGGCGCTGTTCGGAGCGCGCAAGTCCTTTGCTGCCGAGGAGATCGTCTTTTTCGACGTACTGGAAACGTAGCAGCTTTGCCCGACGAAACGCTTTGCTCGAGCTGAATTCTCGGCGAAAGATCGCCACGTTGACAGCGCACTACCCAAGCGCGATCGGGTGTTCCCGCGCGATAAAGGACTGCGAACAACCCACCTTCACCAGGACCTTTTCGTCTTCCTTGATGTGCTTGTGGTAGCCGTCCGTGGCAAAGGCTCCGTAAAGATCCTCGGGCCGGTCGAACCACATTTGCGGCGAGCCGTCGAACGCATCCTCCTGCGGCAGCGCCCTGCCCTCGAGCGTGACGAACGACCCCGGCACGAAATGGTTCTGCACGTAGGCTCGCACGAAGGCGAAGAAATCCTGCTGCGCCTGGATGATGTCGGCATGCGTGCCACGCCAGTATTTCAGATATTCCTCCGCGCTGGAGCCGGGCCGGCGCTTCGACAGGAAGGTCCCCTTCACCGCCGCGGTGCCCGGCTTGATGATCTTCTCGTCGGCCAGCACGGTGCGTGACCGCTCGGGATCGAGCCCGGCCCGGCGTGCCGCCTTCAGCGATCGCGCGGCATCGAATTGAGGCTGGGCCTGGTCGTCGAGCCATACCTCAACCAGGAAATCGAAGCCGAATTTGTCGCCTTGCCGCCCGGCTGCGATTGCCTCGCTGTACACTGCCTTGCGCACCTGAACCCCGGCCAGGAATGCCGCGGCGAATTCCGTCGCGCGCGCCTTCAGGTCCTCCGCCGATCCGGCCACCTTGCCCAGGAAGAAGCGCTTCTTCGCCATTTGCCGTCCTTGCCTTGAGATGCCATAAGCGTCGGTAGACACAAGATAAATGCGAATTTATTTCGGCTTATGGTTTGAGACAAGCGGAATTGGCCGCAGAGCTGGTTGCGGCTAACAGCACGGCGAATATCTTTCGGATATCTCGCAGCCTGCTGGCGCCGCCCTCAAAGACGGCGAGCCGGTCGCGCTCGATGGGACGGAAGATTGACTGACCGCCTTATGTTTCCCGACACACCGACGCTTCGCTTTGGAGAGCTGATCGAGGTGGCGCCCGGCATTTGCGGCCTGCGCCTGCCGCTGCCGATCGCGCTCGATCACGTCAACGTCTACCTGCTCGAGGATTTCGGCGGCTGGACACTGTTCGACACGGGCATCGCCGACGACACGTCCTGGACGATCTGGCAACAGGTTTTCGATCGATACCTTGGCGGGAGGCCGATCGTCAGGATCGTGGCGAGCCATTTCCATGTCGATCATTGCGGGCTTGCGGGCAGGCTCGCCGAGCATTTCGGCTGCCCGCTCTTCATGACCGAGACAGAATATCTGATGGCGCGGCTCACCTACCGCGCCGAGCCGATGACGGCCGAGCACATCCGCACCGACTTCTTCCTCCAGAGCGGCGCCTCGCCTGCGGCGGCGCTGCAGATGTCGCAGACCACCTTCCGGCTGATGCAGTTCATCTCCGCCCTGCCGCCGCGCTTTCAGCGGTTGTCGGACGGCGACAGCCTCGACATCGGCGGCCGGGCATGGCGGGTCTACACCGGCCGCGGCCATTCGCCCGAGCAGCTCATGCTGCATGATCCGGCACAGCGCGTCTTCATGGCGGCCGATCAAGTCCTGCCGGAGATCACGCCCAATGTCAGCGTGTGGCCGACCCAGCCGGATGCCGATCCGCTCGGCGAGTACCTTGCATCACTGGAGCGGCTTGGCGGCCACCTCGACGATCCGCTTGTTCTGCCGTGTCATCGGCACCCGTTCCGGGGATTGTCGGCGCGCACCCAAACCATTGTCGAGCACCATCATCGCCGCTGCAACGCCATACTCGAAGCCTGCGGCGACGCCTCTCGCACCTGCTTCGAGCTGGTTCCCGTCGTCTTCGGCCGGCGCATCGAGGGCGGCGTGATGGACCTCGCCATCGGCGAGGCCCTGGCGCACATCAACTACCTCTGCGCCCAGGGCAAGCTGCGTCGTATCGAGCGTGACGGCACGCTGGCCTATCGGACGCTCTAACGTTGACGTCCCCTCTTTCCGCCTGCTGGGAGAGGTAAGGTGAGGGGCTCGGCGAAGGCCGTAACCTCGCCTCGGCCTATTCTTCACGCGAACTCGCCAAGCCCCTCGCCGTTACCCCTCCCCGTAGGGACGGGAGAGGGGTTCTGAGACGTCAGCGACGCCTCGCGATAGGCGGCCGCCGCGCTGCGGCGGAGCAACTTGCCGACCGAGCTCTTCGGCAAGGGCTCGGCTCGGATGTCGATGTGCTTCGGCTGCTTGTGACGCGGCAGCAACGGCGCGAGGTGATCGGCGAGATCGCTTGCCGTCACTGAGCGGCCTGCTCGCGCCACAACGACGGCCGTGACCGCCTCCCCCCACTTATCGTCCGGTGTACCGAACACGATCGCTTCGGCCACGTCGGGATGCGAGCAGATCGCGTTCTCTACCTCGGCAGGCCAGACGTTGAAGCCTCCGGTGATGATCACGTCGTCCTTGCGGTCGACCACGTAGACATAACCGTCTTGGTCGAAGCGGCCCATGTCGCCGGTATGCACCCAGCCGTCGATCTTGCGCTCGGCGGTCAGCGCCGCATCCTTCCAATAGCCGCGCATGGTGTGCGGGCCTCGGCTGATGATCTCGCCGACCTCGCCCGGCGGACAATCCGCACCGCGATCGTCGATGATCCTGAGCTCGACATTGTAGGCGGGCCGCCCGGCCGAGCGCAGCCGCGCCGGCGGCTCGCCGGCAAAGACGTGATCCTCGGGCGAAAGGCAGGTCAGCATGTTCGGCGCCTCGCTGCTTCCATAGATCTGGTAGAGCACCGGCCCGAACGCCTTCAGTGCCTCGACGATGCGCCGCTCTGCCATCGGGGCGCCGCCATAGATGATGCGACGCAGGCTCGAAATGTCGAAACGGCCGAGCGCCGGGCAGTCGAGCACCATGTTGATGGCGGTCGGGATCATGAAGACAGTGGTGATGCGCTCGCGTTCCACCGCGCGCAGAAAACGCTCCGGATCGAAGCCGAAAGCCGGCATGATCACCTGCCGGGCGCCGCGCATCCACCACGTATACATGATCTTGCCGGACGCGTGCGAAAGCGGGTGGATGTGGCAGACCACCTCGTCGTCGCCGACCTGCCAGTTGAGGAGCACGTTGTTGATGACGTTGGTCATGCAACGGTGGTCCATCATGACGCCCTTGGGCAGGCCGGTCGTGCCGCCGGTGAAGCGAACGGCGTAGAGGTCGTCGTCTGCGAGTGCTGCGCGCGGGCGGCTGTTCGGTGAAGCCGCGATTGCCGCCTCGTACGCGATCTCGCCCGGCGCCGCTTCGCCGATCACCGCCACAAGCGGCAGGTCGCCGGCAAGTTCGGATGCGCGCAGCGCTTGCCGCAGCGTCTCCAGCCCCTTGCCGGCCGACGCAAAAATGACGCGCGTGCCCGCGAAACTGATGTAGCGCTCGACCTCGGCCTGCGAGGAACTGATCAGCATCGGCACGCGCACCGCGCCGGCCTTGACGATGGCCATCTCGGCCTCGGGATATTCCGCCTGGTTGGCGATCAGGACACCGACACGATCGCCCTTTTGGATGCCGTTGGCGATCAGCCAATTGGCGAGTGCGTTGGCGCGATTGTCGACCTCGCGAAAAGTGCGGCGCGTCGTATCCGTCTGGATCGCCACACGATCGGCGAAACGATCGACGCTCCATTCGAGCAGGCGGTCGATGCTCACGCCTTTTCTTCCCCGCTCCAGCTCTTGCCCTGCGGCACGTCGGCGTAGGAGATCGCCTCATCGGGCGGGATGCGCAGCCGGCGCCCCTGCGCGCGTTCCTCGATGGCATGGGCGGCGATCCCCGGCATTGCGCCGATGATGTTCACCGCGAAAATCGCGTCGGTGCTGAAACCCATGTCGAGCAGCAGCGCCCCGAACAGGCCATCGACGTTGAGCACGAGCTGACGACCGATGACCTGCTTGGCGATCCGGTGAACGCGATCGAGCAGATCGACGCTCGGGCTGACCAGGGTCGAGGCTTCGAACACCCCTCGCAACGCACGCTCCCGCGGGTCGATCGTTCGGTGGATCGGATGACCCAGGCCCGGAACTGCAAGCCTTTTCGCCCTCAACTCCCGGATATGCGCCTCGATCGCCGCATCGCTGGCCGCCTGGCGATCGTTGCCGCCGATCGCAAGCAGCATCTCCGCCGTCAGATGCGCCGTGCCGGTATTCTGGCCGAAGGAAAGCAGGCCGGCAGCAAGTGCTGCCGGCAGATGAGCCGACCCCGACATGACATAGCGCCCGGCGACAGCGGCCGTGTTGGCAAAACCATGATCGGCGCAAGCGGCGAGGATTGCATCGAAGACGCGCAGCTCGGGGCCGGTCGGCCGCCGAGCGGTGAGCGTCAGGAAGAGCGTTTCGCCGGCGGATGCATGTGCGATCACCGCTTCGACCGGGTAGCCGCGCAGCGTGACCCGGCCGGGCTCGACCGCGCTGATCGCAGTCGCAAAATCCGCCGGCCGGCTCGTCATGCCGATGCCGCGCGTGCTGCATCGCGCTTCTTCAGATATCGCAGGTCGAAGCTCCTCGGCCGGGCATAAGGATCCTCGTCCTTGCCGAAGATCTTCTCCTTCTGCAGCTTGTTCGTGTGCGTGGTGGGCAGGCGGTCCATGAAGACGATGCCGCCCGGCGCCTTGAAATAGGCAATGCGCTCGAGTGCGAAATCCATGATCGAGAGCGCCGTGTCTTCGCTCGGCGGCGCATCGTCCCTCAGCACGATGCAGGCCATCACTTCTTCCTGGCGGAAGGCATCGGGCACCGGCACGACGGCGCATTCCGACACTGCTGGATGCAGACGCAGGCAGTTCTCGACCTCGCCGGCCGAGATGTTCTGGCCGCTGCGGCGGATCATGTGCTTCAGCCGGTCGACGAAAAAGAAGCGGCCTTCCGCGTCGCGGCGCAGCATGTCGCCGGTGTGGTACCAGCCGCCGCGCCAGAGGTGCTCCGTCAGTTCCTCATTGTCGAGATAGCCCGCGAAGAAGCCGTGCCGCGGGTCGACACCCGACCGACGCACAAGCATCTCGCCGGCTTCGCCGGCCGGCAGCTCCCGGTCGTCCGCATCCACGATCCGGTATTCGACATCGCCGATCGGCTGGCCGACATAGTGCTGCCCCACCAGCCGCGGCTCGTGGCTGGCGAAGGAACAGATGCCGAGCTCGGTCATGCCGTAGACCTCCATGAGCGGAAAGCCGAAGCGTTTCTCCCAGGCGATGTGCTGGTTGGAATCGACGCCGCTGCCCAGCCCGAACTTCACCCGGTGCGTGCTCTCCTCGAGAGCCTTGTCACGCTTCAAAAGCAGCGGCGCGATGATGCCGAGATAATGGATGATGGTGGCGTCGGTCGCGACGATGTCCTTCCACCACGTGGATGGATGGAAACGGTCGGGAAAGATCATGCACCCGGCCGAGAGGATCATCACGATGTTGGTGTGGGCAAAAGCGTTGGCGTAGTAGACCGGCAGTGGGTTGTAGAGCCGGTCCTCGCCATAGCTGATTGCCATCAGTCCGCCGGCCGCGATGTAGCGCTCGGCGTTGAAGAAGAGCGACTCGTTGGTCAGGATCGCACCTTTCGACACGCCGGTCGTGCCGGACGTGAAGAGCAGCCCGGCCTCGGTCAGCGGGCCGGGTGGCGTGGGGAGCGTGGAAGTGGCGGCTGCCGGCAGCATCGCCGGCCATTCTTCCGCGACCAGCGCTGGCGCCTTTTCCATCAACTCGGCCGCGCGACGGAACAATTCCGTACGGCCGGGCAGCGTCACGGCCAGGATCGCATGCGAGCGCGTCAGCAGCGTCGCGATCTCGTGCGCAGTGGAATCCTGGTTCACCGGCACGACGCTGACGCCGAGCGCATTCAGCGCCAGCCAATGCACCACGAAGGTCGGTCGGTTGTCGAACATCAGCGCGATGCGGTGGCCATGGCCGTAACCGGCCGCGGCGTAGGCCTCGCGCAGCGCCCGCGCCTGCGCTGCGATCTCGGCATAAGACCAGGTGATGCCGTCGGGATGATATTCTCGTCCGGCCATGGCCGGTAGGCAGATGCAGTCCTTCTCCGGATGGCGCTCGGCCATGATGCCGAAGGCCTCGGCAACCGTGTTGAGGGTCGAGGTGTCGAGGAAACCGGTCATGCTATGCTCTTCCTGGCGCCGGCCTGAAGCGGACGGTCGGCGGGGCTGTTCCATCGTCGGCGAACACCGGCTCCAGCAGCATGTCGACTGCTAGCGCCTGGGCGTCCGCTTCCACGATATTGGTTATGAGCCGCGTGCCGGGCACCTCGTCGAACTCGACCAGCCCGACGACATAAGGCACCTTGTCCGCCTGATCGGGCGAGAAGGCACGGCGCACCACGGTCCAGGAATGCAGCCGCCCCGTGCCTGACACCGGCCGCCAGTCGAACTCCGTCGCCAGGCAATGCGGACAGCGCTTCATTGGATACCAGTGCGTCCGCCCGCAGCTACGGCATTGCGGGAAGCTGATCCGCCCTGCCCTCAAACCCTCCCAGAAGGGTCGGAACTCGGCCGGATAGGCAGCTTCGCTCGGACGAGGATCGGCCGTCATCGCGCCAGCACCAGCACGCTGAAATCGGGAAAGCTCTCGCCGGTGACGAAGCCTAGCTCCGCATCGGCGACCTGCACGGCGCCGGCCTCGCCGCGCAACTGTCGCACGGCTTCGACGACGTGCTCGACCGACAGCCGGTAGCTGTAGGAGAGCAGCCCGCCATGCGTGTTGAGCGGCAGGCGGCCGCTGAGCTTGGTATGCCCCTCCGCCACCATGGCGCCGGCCTCGCCCTTGCCGCAGAGGCCGAGATCCTCGATCTGCAGCAGGCAGGCCGGCGTGAAGCAGTCATAGAGCTCGCCGAAATCGGATTCACGCAGCGAAACACCGGCCGCGCGCTCGGCCTGCGCCCGCGCTTCGGCCGCGCCGGGCGTCACCAGCAACCGGTCGCCCTGCGAGAACAGATCGTCGGGATTGCCCTTCGAGGAGAAGCCCGTGCCGAGAACCCGCACCGGCCGCTTGCGGCAGTCGCGCGCCCGCGCAACCGACGTCATGACGAAGGCGCCAGCGCCGTCGCTGATCAGGCAGCAGTCGGGGATGCGCAGCGGATCGGACACCATCGGCGCGCCGAGATAGCCCTCGAGCGTCATCGGTTTCATCATCTGCGCGCGGCCAGTGCGGATCGCATTCTCGCGCTGCTGCACGGCAAGCGCGCCGAGCTCGCCTTCGCTGAGGCCGTATTCATGCATGTAGCGCTTGGTCCAGAGCGCCCAGTAGGAGGGCTGGCCGGTGAAGCCGTAGGGCTTCTCGAAAGCGGCCTTTGCCGGAAAGGCGTCGTGGTAGCCGTAAGGCCCGCTCGGGTCGGAGCCCCAGTCGGTCGAGAAATAGGACACGACCACGTTCGCCAGGCCGGATTTGATTGCCATTGCTGCGAGCATCGGTGCACCGACGATACCTGCGCCGACCTGGGACATCATGGCGTCGAAATGGCGCTCGATGCCGAGCTGCGCGGCGATGTATTCGTGCGGCACCTTGTGCGGCATCACCATGCCCTCGGTGACAATGCCGTCGACCTCCTTCGGATCGATGCCGGCGTCGGCCAGCGCCTCGAGGATCGCGTCGAGCGCCATCGTCTTGATGTCGCGGCCGGAGCGGCGCAGCGCCGGCGTTTCGCCGATGCCGACAATGGCGATTTCATTGGTCGCACCGGACATTGCGCTCAGCCTGCGAACTCGACGCCCAGATAGGACGACACTACGGCCGGATCGGCGAGCGCCTGCTCGGGCGGCGCATCGGCGATGACGCGGCCGGTGTTCAGCACCACGGCGCGGCCGCACAGATTGCTGATGAAGCCCATGTCATGCTCGATCAGCAGCTGGGTCATGCCCTTCTCGGAACGGATGCGGCGGATCACGTCCGACACCAGCTCCTTTTCGCCCGGCGTCATGCCCGAGGTCGGCTCGTCGAGCAGTAGCAGCTTCGGCTCCATGGCGAGCGCACGGCCGATCTCGACCAGCTTCTGCGTGCCGTAAGGCAGGCCGCCGACGGCGCGGTTGGACTGCGGGCCGAGGCCAAGGAATTCGAGGATACCGAAAGCCTGGTCGCGGTTGCGTCGCTCCTCGGCGGCCGAGCGGCCGACCTGCAGGGCGCTGCCGGCGACACCCTGGTGGATATGGATGTGGCGGCCGAGCAGCACGTTCTCGATCACGCTCGAGCCCCCCAGCACCTCGACGTTCTGGAAGGTGCGGGCGACACCCCAGCGCGCGATCGCATGCGAGCGCGCCTTCGCCACCTCATTGCCGAAGATGCGGATCGAGCCTTGCTGCGGCCGATAAAAGCCGTTGATGCAGTTGAGCAGGCTGGTCTTTCCGGAGCCGTTGGGCCCGATCAGCGCGGTGAGCTCGCCCTCGTGCACCTTGAATCCGGCGCCGACCAGCGCCTTGACGCCGCCAAAGGCGAGATGGACGTCGTCGATCTCAAGAACGGGGGGCGGCAAGGCCAGCATCCTCTCTCTTTGCTCCAACACCGAGATAGCGCGCCCGGAAATCGGGAAGCTTCTTGAGCTCCTCCGGCACGCCTTCTGCCGAGGCGCGGCCTCCGCTCAGCACATAGACGTAGTCGGCAAGCGCGAAGGCGACCGTCGCGCTCTGCTCGACGAGAAGGATGGTCAGCCCTTCATCGTGGTTCAGCTTGCGCAGTGCCTCGATCAGCTCGCCCACGACTTTCGGCGCCAGGCCGAGCGACAGCTCGTCGACTAGGAGGATGCGCGGGTTGGAGAGCAATGCGGCGGAGATCGAGAGCATCTGCCGCTCGCCGCCGGAAAGGTACCCCGCCAGCTGGTCGCGACGTTCCTGGAGGACCGGGAACATCGTTTCGACCAGCCTGGCGAGGCGCGGCGCCTGGGAGGCATCCCGATTGGCAAGCGCGCCGATGCGCAGATTCTCGGCGACGCTGAGTTTTGGGAAAATCTTGTCGCGCTCGGCCACCATGGAGATGCCCATGCGCGTCACGCGATGCGGCGGCACCTTGCGGATGTCCGTCCCTTCGAAGCTGATCCGCCCGCGCTCCACCGCCGCGCGATCGCCCGGCAGGAAGCCGGCAATGGCCCGCAGTGCCGTCGTCTTGCCGGCGCCGTTCGGGCCGAGCAGCGCGACGATCTCGCCTCTCGCTACCGAGAAGGAGAGCCCGTCTATGGCGCGCGCGGCGCGCGAATAGACCACCGCGACGTCGTTGACGACGAGCTGCTCCGGCGCGATTCCGCGCGGACTGCTGCGGGGCTGGGTAACGCCGCTCATCTCAGCCTCCCCTGCCTTCGCTGGCGGCAGGCCGTGCCGGCCGCGGGTTGCGGCGACGGCCGAACAGGCGGGCCAGCCGGTTGATGATGCCGACCATCCCGTCCGGCTCGAACATCAGGAACGCCAGGATGATCAGGCCGAAGGCGCCGGCCTGCAGATCGAAGATGATGAAGTTGCTGCTGGCGTCCGAGCCGACGGTGACCGAGGTGATGTACTGGATGAAGAAGGGCAGCTGCAGCACCAGGATGGCCCCGAGCACCGTGCCGGCCACTGTTCCCATGCCGCCAACGATGATGATCGCCACATAAGAGATGGCGAGCTCGAGCCCGAAGGATTCCACCGCGACATTGCCGAGATAGTAGGCCTGCAGCACGCCGGCGCCGCCTGCCACGGCCGAGCTGATGACGAAGGCGATCAGCTTGTAGCGGGTAACGTCGACACCGATGATCGATGCCGCGATGTCGCGGTCGCGGATCGCCGTCCAGGCGCGTCCGACCTTGGAGCGCGCCAGATTGTGAAAACCCACCAGCGTCAGCAGCCCCAGCAAAGAGAGCATGATGAACCATTGATAGTCGCTGGCTATGCGCAGCGGCCCGATCATGGTGCGCTCGATCTGGAAGCCGGTGGCGGCGGTGCCGCCGGCGAGCAACTGGAATTTGTTGGCGGCGAAGGCGACCGCGAAATGCAGGGCGAGCGTGGTGAGCGCCAGGTAGAAGCCGCGCAGGCGCAGTGAGGGTATGCCGATCAGGAAACCGACGACCGCCGCGGTGAGCATGCCGAGCGGCAGCGAAACGATCAGGTCGAGCTCGGCATAACGATGCACGGCCGCGGCCACGTAACCGCCGATCGCCATGAACGCCGCCTGGCCGAGCGACACCTGTCCGGCCAGCCCGGTCAGGAGATTGAGGCCGGCCGCGCTGATGATGGCGATCCAGAGGAAGTTGAAGCGCGACAGGTAGTAGCTGGGAACGACCAGCGCCAGGCCGGCGAGCAGCAGCAACAGGATGAAAGCCGTCGTGAACGGACGCTGGCCGGGAAAGTCCTTGAGCGCGATCATATGCGGTTGACCTGCTTGGTGCCGAACAGGCCGTAGGGCCGGACCATCAGGACGAGCAGCAGGATCACCGCCGCGACCACGTCCTTGTATTCCGAGCCGAGCGTGATGACGGTGAAGGTCTCCGCCAGGCCGACGACGATGGCGCCGATCAACGTGCCGCCGACGCTGTCGAAGCCGCCGACGATCGCGGCCGGGAAGGCGCTCAGGCCGAGATGCGAGATGTTGAGCGAGACGGCGGTGCGGCCGGCGAACACGGCGCCCGCCACCGAGGCGCTGACGGCTGCGATGATCCAGCTGAGCGCAAAGACGAGGTTCAGGTTGACGCCGCGCTGGCTGGCCAGCGTCGGGCTCTCAGCGCTGGCGCGCATCTGCAGCCCGATCGGCGAGAAGCGCAGGAAGGCCATGATCGCTCCATAGGTCAGCAGGCAGATCAGGATCGACGCAAGGTCGTAGGCCGAGAGCGTGTAGTAGCCCCACAGGTCGATGAACTCGGTCATCAGCGGAGCCATGAAATAGAGGTTCGTCGTGCCCCAGAAGAGGCCGGTCGCGGCTCTGAGCAGGATCGCCAGCCCCATGGTGACGATGATGACGGCGAGCAGCGGCTGGCCGGTGAGCGGCCTGACGAGCAGGAAGAACACCCCTGCCCCGATCAGCGCCAGCGAGCCGAGCACGAGTGCCGCCGTCATGTAGAAGGGCAGCTCCCAGGTGGTGCTGAAAAGGAAGAAGATGTAGGCGCCGAGCATCATGAACTCGCCCTGCGCGAAATTGAACACGCCGGTGGCGCGGTAGATGATGACGAAGCCGAGTGCCGCCAGCGCATAGACCCCCGACAGGATCAACCCGTCGATCATGGCGGAGATGAAAAGACTGAGCGTCATGACGGCCCGTGCGAAAAAGGAGTACGCCGCCGCGCAGGAGGCGCACCCGAGTGGACCGGGCGGATCTCCCGCCCGGCTGGGAGCTCGAAACTACTTCGCCGCGCCGATGAAGTCGGTGACCGGCACGGCCGCGCCCTTGTCGGCATCCCACTTGTAGATGCGACCGGTCTGCGCGCCCACACGCTGGGTCTCCGACAGGATGATGCGCGGCCCAAGGCCGCCGGTGTCGTAGTCGGTGGCAATGAGCGCTGCCTTCAGCTTGGCCTGGTCGCAGCCCGGCTCGCACTTCTTCAACGCCTCGATCGTGACGGCCGCCGTGACCCAGCCCTTGGTGAAGGTGTTGCTGGTCATCTCGCCGACCGCGCCGTACTTCTCCGCGATCTCGCGCAGCTTATCCATGGCCGGGTCCTTCTCGACCGGGTCGAGAAAATCGCGCACGGCGAGGAACTGGTCAGTCGCCAGCGTCTTGAAGCTCGATTCCGCATTGCCGGCCTGGAAGTTCACCAGCGGCGCCTTGATGCCGACACGGCGCATGCCCATCACGACCTGCGGCAGGAAGCCGTCGACCACGGTGCCGACGATGAAGTCGGGATTGTCGGCGGCGAGTTTTGCGATCTGCGGGCTGAAGTCGGTGACTTTCGGCGGATAGGTCTGCATCTCGCCGATGGTCCAGCCCCAGCCTTTCATCACCTCGGCCGCGGCGTCACGCGCGCCGATGGAAGCCGGCGTCTCGACATTGAGGAAGGCGACGCGCGGCGTGCCGGTGGCGATCGTCTTCAGGTAGTTGGCGACGATGCCGAGCGTCGTGGTGGTGTCGAGGCCGACGGCGAAATAATTGGGGTTGCCGTACATGGCTTCGACGCCGGTGTAAGAAACCATGATCGCGTTGTTCTCGGCGAGGATCGGCAGCATGGGTGCCGCGACCGCGCTGGACACGGGCTGGAAGACGACCAGCGCGTTCTCGGCCAGCAGCTGGCGCAGGTTGGCGACACCCGTGTCGGGATTGCCCTGGTCGTCCAGCGCGATGAACTTGATCTTGCGGCCGTTGATGCCGCCCTGGTCGTTGACCCAGTTGATGTATGTGTTCGCGCCGGCGACGAACGGGCGGCCGACCGTTGCGGTATGGCCGGTCAGCTGGTTCGACGTGCCGATGACGATCGGGTCCTCCTGCGCTTGCACGCCGACGGGCGACATCGCGACGGCGGTCGCGCCGGCCATGGCGGCGACGAGAACTGCCCGTCTTGGATAGAGTGAAGTCATGCATTCCTCCCTGGGTAGCGATCGAGGATCGCAGGTTGATAGAAGTCGACTATTATTCGGGTTTTGTCAAGGCAAACACGGCAATATCCTAGGCCCTTTGCTTCGCTATTTTTCGAGAGTTTCTTCAAGATTTTCCACTTTCCACCTTTCTCATTAAGCCGAATTCTATTCGATTGATCTGAGGAGCAAAGATCAACCCGGCGAAGCGAACCGGAGCAAACCTTGATCCTCGTGCCGCACCAGCCGCCCCTGGCCTGCGAGGTGGTTGGCGTAGGTCAGCGCCTCACTCATCACGAAACCGATCCAGACCGGCCCCGGCGGCTTGCGGAACAGTTTCGAGACGAGCTCGCATGCGGTCTTCGGTGCTTCGGCGCAGGCCGCTTCGACCACGGCGCAGCGCCGCGCGTAGTAGGCGCGCAGCTCCGCCGCCCGCGCTGCAAAGCCGCGAAACGGCACTTCGTGGCCAGGCAGGAAAAGCGCGCCGCCTGGATGGTCTGCGGCGATATCGTCGAGCGAGCGAAGATAATGCGTCAGCGGATCGCCCAGCGGATCGGCGCTTTGCACCGCGATATTGGGCGCGATCTTCGGACCGAGCTGGTCCGCGCAGAGATAGACGTCGCCGGCGGCGGCGCGGAGCATCACTTCTTCAGGCGAATGCCCCGGCGCAGTGCGAACCACGAAGCCACGCTCGCCCAGCATCAGCCTGTCGCCGGCAACGAGCCGGTGGTAGGCATGCGGCATGGGCGCGGCCATATGCAGGAATTTGTGGCCGCTGCTGACCCATTCCTCGGTGGTTTCCGGATCGAGGCCGTGAAGCAGGAAATGCCGCCGCTCCAGCTCGGCGGCGGCGGCGCGCGGAAAGAACTCCAGCAGCAGGCACTTGAAATATTCCGTTTCGCTCATGAGCAGCGGCGCGGCGAAGCGCCGGCACAGCCAGCCCGCTGCGCCGGAGTGATCGGAATGCCAGTGCGTGATGAGAACGCGCTTGATGGTGCGATGATGCGGCAGGTTGGCGATGATCCTATCCCAGGTCGCCCGGGTGACGTCGTCATGCAGCCCGGCGTCGACGGCGCACCAGCCGTCGCCCTCGTCGATCAGGTAGGTGTTCACGTGGCCCGGCTGGTAAGGCAGCGGCAGCCGTGCCCAGAGAATGCCGGGCGCCACCTCGGCCAGCGTCCCGAACGTCTCCGGCGCCGCGAACGGCATCGTGACCGCGGTTGCGTTTATATCGCGCTGCTGCGCCGAAGCCGGCGTGCGCATTGGCCCGTCCATCAGCGCCTCACCTGGTGCGAGCTCGCATTGAGGTCGAAGGACCCGGAAACGACTGCCTGCTTGCGCAACTCCGCCTTCAGCACCTTCGCAAGGGCGTTCTTGGGCAGTTGCTCCATGAAGCGGACGAAACGCGGAACCGCGAAATAGGGCAGGTTCGGCTCGGCGAAGCGGATGAGCTCCAGCGCCGAGACCGTGCTTTCGGGCCGGCGCACCACGGCCAGCATGATCTCGTCTTCCGACATCTCGCTCGGCACGGGATAGGCCGCGCATTCGAGCACGTCGGGGTGACGCTCGAACACCGATTCCACTTCCTGCGAGCTGACGTTCTCGCCGCGCCGGCGCATGGAATCTTTGCCGCGGTCCATGAAATAGAACCAGCCGTCGGCGTCGCGGCGCATCAGGTCGCCGGTCCGGATCCAGCCGCCGCGGCGTGAAGCGTCGGTGGCTTCGGGCATGCGCCAATAGCCGAGTGCGCTGACATAGTCGTGGCGCGGCCGGGCGGCGAGCTCGCCGGTGCCGCCGATGGGCACATCATTGCCCGCGTCGTCGATGATCTTCGCTTCCCAGAATTCGTCATAGACGCGGCCGCAGGCGCCGTCGGGGAAGTCGAGGCCGCTGAAGAGCGGCATGCCTGCATCGGCCAGCCCGTAGGCGGTGGCGACACGGCAGCCGAAGCGCTTCGACAGTTCTTCGATCGTGGCGCGTGGCGCCGGGATGACCAGCGCCTTGCGCAGGCTGCCGGCGAACGGCCGGTCGGGCGTGCGTCCGAGCACCATGCTGGTCATCGAGCCCAAAAAGCTCGTGGCTGTAGCGCGCGAGGCTTCCAGCTCGGACGCGAAGCCCGAGGCCGAGAACTTGCGCGACACCACCGACGTCGCGCCGAGGGTGAGCGCGTTGAAAACGCTGAGGATGAGTGCATTGCCGTGGAACATCGGCAGCGCCGTATGCAGCCGGTCGGAGGCATCGAATTCGATCGTGGTCGCCACCTGCCGGGCCATGCAGTTGACCGTCATCGACGACCACATCACGCCCTTCGAGCGCCCGGTGGTGCCCGATGTGAACATGATGATGGCGAGCGCCTTCGGATCGGCCGCGATCGCCCCCGGCGTGCCATTGCCCCAGTCGGTGGCTCGACCGGCGGACAGCGTTTCCATCTCGACGATACGGAGGTTCGGCGCTGCTTCCGCCAGCCGTTCCACCCATTCGGGCTCGCAGACCGCGAGCGCCGGCTCGGCCAGCTCCAGCATGTCCGCCAGGATCGGCCCGCGCAGCGCCGGGTTGAGCGGCACGAAGACGGCACCGATGCGCGAGCAGGCGAGCCAGAGCTCGAGCATTTCGACGCGGTTGTTGGCCATGGCCGCCAGGCGGTCGCCCGGCTTCACGCCTTCACCTTCGAGCATTGCGGCGCAGGCCTCGATGCGGGCCAGCAGCTCGCAATAGGTGAAGCGCTGCAGGCCGATCAGCTCGAAGGCAGGGTGCGCGGCGCGCCGGGCGGTGATGTCGTGCACGATTTGGTAGCTGGTCTTGAAGGCAAGGCTCGCCTCGGCCTCCAGCGCAAAGACCGCATGACCGGCGGCCGCGCTCGCCGCAGGATCGAGCGTTACCAGCATGCCGCCGGCAAGCCGCGAACGGGTGGAAGCGTCATCGCGCAGCCGGCCGTAGATTCGCGCGCCGCCGTCGAGCTCAACCAGCAGCACCGTGTAAGGCACCTGCCCGCCGTCGAAGGCGTAATGATTGACCACCCAAGAGAAGACCCTGCCTTTGCCCGAATGCGCGGCTGCGGTCAGCACAGGCGAGCCGCAGCGAAAACAGCTCGGAGTCGGAAAGGCATGCTCGGTGGCGCAGGCATTGCAGCGCGCGACGGCGAGAACGCCGCCGCGAAGCGCCATGCCGAGCGTGGCAGGCGAGAGCTCGGCGTTCATTGGACCGCACTCCCGTCGCGGGCAAGCACCAGCGCCGAGCCGCACATGGCGCCGCCGGAGCAGGTCAGCGCCGTGCGTGCGCCCGGCACCTGCGTCGTGCCGGCGATGCCCTGCAACTGCCAGACCGCCTCGGCGAGAACGTTCATGCCATGCAGGTAACCCTCGGCGAGCAGGCCGCCCGAAGGGTTGATCGCCGGCCCCTTCTCTCCCCGCATCCGGCTGCGCAGAAATTCGCCCGCTCCGCCGGGCCCGGCGAGGCCAAAACCTTCGATGTTCTGCAGCAGGACGCCGGTGAAGCAGTCATAGAGCGAGGCGACGTCGATCTCGGCCGGGCCGATGCCGGCGAGGCCGTAGAGCCGGTCGCGCAGATGATAGCCGTAGTTGCGGCCGGGCTCGTCATAGGTGAGCGCGCTGGCCATATCGAGATCGAAATCATGGCTGTGCCAGCCCGAGCCTTCGATCACCACGGCCGGCAGCTTCATGTCGCGCGCCAGCGCGAGCGACGTCACCAGCACGGCGCAGGCGCCGTCGATCTCGACCGTGCAGTCGAGCCGACGAAACGGCTCCGCCACATACGGGCTGGCGAAATAATCGTCCTCGGTGATCTCCTGGCGGCGCAGCGCGCGTACGTTCACCGAGGCGCCGCGCGCGGCATTGATGGCCGCGGCCGCCAGGTCATGCTCGGTGGCGCCGGTCTCGATCATGTAGCGCCGCGCCCACAGCGCCTGCACCTGCGGATAGGCGACTAGCCCGACGGGATAGCGCATGTCGGTGCCGGCGCCGGTGGTGCGCTCGCGCCCGACGCGCAGGCCCGAGCGGCCGTTCAACGCACGATAGACCAGCACGGCCCTGGCAAGGCCGCAGTGGATCGCCATCGCCGCGTGCATGACCATGAAGCAGGCCGATTGGCCGCCCTGGTTGAAGTCCATCACATAGGAGAGATCGCGCAGGCCGAGCGCCCCGCCGACGGATTCCGACGGCACGGAATCGCCGTACATGGCGAAGGAGGCGACACCGTCGACCAGGCCTTTGTCGATGCCCGAAGCTTCAAGCGCCTCGTTGCAAGCCTCGACCGCAAGCGCGAGCACGCTGCGGCCGGATGCGCGCGACAGCTCCGTGATGCCGGCCGAGACGATCGCCGTCCTGCCGTGATAGCCGCGCTCAATCACGGGTTTCGAGGCCCGAATGCAGCGCGTGCAGGATGCCCGTGTGAAGCGTCAATCGCGTCCTCCCTACGATTGCCGAATTTTTTTCGACTTCACCGTGAGGCAAAGGACTGATAACGTCCAATAGCATTTTATGCTTGTTCCAATGCCGATCCGGCATCGGTCGGAAACTGGAAGATCGCGATGGAGTTGCGCCAGCTTCGCTATTTCTGCGCCGTCGGCGAGGACGAGCATTTCGGCCGCGCGGCGGCCCGCCTGAACGTCGCGCAGCCGGCGCTTTCGCGCCAGGTCCGGCAGCTCGAGCTGGAGTTCGGCATCGACCTGTTCGAGCGCCTGCCGCGCGGCGTGCGCCTCACCGCCGCCGGCCGGCAGCTCATGATCGACGCCAAGCGCGTGCTGGCCGATGCCGAGGATCTGCTCGAGCGGGCACGCGCCGCAGGGCTCGGCGAAACCGGCAAGCTGCGCCTCGGTGTTGCGGAGAGCGCGTCGTCACGCGGCAAGATGGTGGATTCGATCATCCGCTTTCGCTCGACCTACCCGCAAGTGGCGATCGAGATCCAGCACATGACGTCGATCAACCAGGCAGAGGCGCTGACCAATCGGCAGATCGACGCGGCCTTTCTCTACCATTTCCCGTCCGATCGGGACGATCTGATGCACATGCCGGCCGAGACGACGGACATCCTGCTCGCAATGCCCGACAACCATCGCCTGGCCCGGGCCAGGCGCATTTCGCTCGCCGATGTGGCGGGCGAGCCGATGGTCTGGATCCGCCGCGCCGCCGCTCCCGCCACTCACGACCTTACCATGCGCGCCTGCCTGCGGGCCGGCATCTCGCCGTCGATCGTGCAGGAGACCACCAGCGAGTCGGTTTCGCTGAGCCTCGTCTCGGTGGGAGGGCTTCTGTCTTTCGTGACCGACACGAACCGGGGTCGCTGCCCGGACAACGTCGTGCTGCGCACGGTCGAGGATTTGAACCTGCAATTCAGGCTGGATCTCGTGTGGCGGCGTTCCGACCGGTCGCCGACCCTGCAGCGCTTCATCGACATCTTCTTGTCGAAACCGGCACCGGCCGCGGGACGCTGAGGTCCGTCATCGCGGCACAGTCGGACATCTCAGGATGTCGGCATTGGTGCGCCTCAGGAGCGAGTTCGAACCCGAAGGGTTCGCAAGGGCGACCGCCCGTCGGCCGGCCAGGCCGCCCCATCGGAGCGGTGAGCGAAGCGAACTCGCGCGAGATATGAAAAACTGGTGCGCCTCAGGAGCGAGTTCGAACCCGAAGGGTTCGCAAGGGCGACCGCCCGTCGGCCGGCCAAGCCGCCCCATCGGAGCGGTGAGCGAAGCGAACTCGCGTGAGATACGGAAAATGGTGCGGTCGAGAAGCACCTGCGGCCCAGCCGGCCATTGAAAGCACTGACAAAATTCAACCCAGGTCGGAATTATGTGGCATGTTTTGTGGCAGGATAGGTGGCCGTTGATTAGAACACCCGCGCATCGAACTTCTCACCGGCCCTTAGCCGCCAGGTAGGAGTTCCCAGCCGGGAGAATGTTATCAAAGATTGCATCGCAATTGTCGTACATGTTCGCCCGTGGGCCCATGCGCGGGCAGCCGTGGCGGCGACGGATATCGTCATGCAGATGTGTGAGGGGCCGATCCCCGCCGGCGCGGAGCATCGCCTGCTTGTCATATTGAACGCGCAGGGCGCATTTGCCGCAGCTGACGATGATCTTCGCCGCGGGATAATCCTTGAGCCGGCCGCTGAAGTTTCCGTTGCCTTCCACGATCAGCTGTAAAGCTTCGCGATCTGGCCACCGTCCATTGACGACGGCGCCCACTCGACAGCTTCGAAAATCTCGTCCGTATCGAGCCGCGCCCAATACGGGTCATCCTGCTCGTCGTCGAGATCGGGATGCACGCGCCAGCGGAAATGCGCGACCTCGCCGTCGGCCGTGCGTCCGACATAGGTGACGTGCTCGTCGCGCGGCGGCTCCCCGCCGTACCGCGTGGCCAAGGCGAAATCTTCCGCAGGCGTCAGCATCAACGTCACGCTACCCATCGTCACACTCCTGCGGATTGACCGCCTGCCCTAAGTGAACGAAATGAGAACAAAAGAGTCAAGCGTGAGCGGAGTCAATGCCGGAGCCGTATTGGCCGAAACGGAAGGGAGCCTTCACGCTGTCGGACGCCGATCGGAACGACATGCTGATCCGCGTCCGCTGTCCCTATGACAAGCGCGAGCGCTGGTTCCTGCCGGCCGAGCTGCGGCAGGTGTACGGCGATATCGAGGTGGACGACCTCGTCTTCCCGCTCAAATGCACGCGGTGCGGCAGCCTATCCGAGGTGAAGGGCGAGGTCCCGCCAGCAGCTGAGCGGCAGAAAATCACGCTGCGGCGGCTGGTGGAGGTCCGCTACGTCCGGCGCGCCAAGTGGCGCGACGAGCCCTCGAAGTGACCGCTCTCTTGCAAAGCCTGAAAATGAAAAGCCGCCTCGGCTTGGATGCCGGGCGGCTCAAAAATCTTACACGTATTACGTACTTTTCTCTTGCACGTATTACGTGCCTATGCGATAGTCATTGCGTCGAAGCAATCACGCTTCGACAACGGACTAGGAGGAACCCATGACCGTCAAGGTCACCTTCCAAGTCCGGATCGGCAAATGGAGACTGACACTCTCCCTTAGCCGGTAACCCGGAGCCGGGTGGGGGTCCAAACCTCACCCGGTCCCGGATATAGCGGAAAGACGGTTGAAGTTCAATGTTCGATGATCTTTTCGGCCCCACTACGCTTGCAGAGCTGCGCAAGCTTCTCGGCGTCACCCAGCGCGAGATGGCCGACGCGATGGGCATGCCGTTCCGATCGTATCAGGATATCGAGAAAGGGCCGAATCCCGTTCGCCCGATCCATGTGAACGCCGCCGCGTTTGCCGCCATCAAATTCGCCGCGGCGGAGGGAGGCCCGAGCCTGCCTTACGAGCTCGGCCGGATCGTGAAGCAGGCCGCGAAGAAATGAAGCTCCCCGCAACTCGGCGGGGTTCGCTAGGCCTAGCATGATCAAGGCGGCGGCCGGCCGGTGATCCAGGTGTAGATGGCGGCGGCCCAGCCGCCGGCCGTGATCACCCCGCCGCCGATCCAGAGCAGCCAGCGGCCGAGCGTGCCCGCGCCGAGCGCTCGCTCGCGCAGCTGCACCACGGCATCGGTGACATCTTCGATCGCCTCGACCTTGCTCTTCGTGCTGAACACGTCGGCCTCGAGGTGCGTGGTTCGGATGACGAGCTGGTCGAGCCGCTGGTGAATGCCGGCGCGGCTGACATCCGCACGCTCAAGTCGTTTCTCGATCCCCTCAATCTTGGCGAGGAGGATGCCGAGCGTGCGCTCGACGTTGTTCTGTTCGGCGGGCATCTTCCCGTCACTTCCGGCAGCCGGCATCCTTCGCGCACTGCCTGTTGTGCGCGGCGACCTCTTCGGCGAAGGGCCGGTCGTTGGCGATGATGAAGCGCCGGGTTTCGGGGCCGGGCGTCATCCTCGCGTAGCCGGCGCCGTCACCGGCACGTCCCGTCTGACAGCCACTCGCCGCCAAGCAGAGCGCAGAGATCAGCGTCAGACATGTGAGCAATCTCGTCATCGGTCTCCATCCTTTCCTTGAGCTGGTCGAAATCCGCCTGGCGGTTTTCCGCCTGGGCGCGTTCGTAGCCGGCGCCGTCGCCGCGCCAGTGGCCGACGCCGTACATGATGCCGCCGGCGACCACGGCCGTGGCGCCCATCTTCACGACGTCGCCGATCGAGAGGGAGAACAGGCCGAACATCAGCGCCGCGCCCCCGTCTGGAACGCCTCGATCGACTTCGCCTCGCCCTTGCGCGCATTGAGGAAGATGGCGACGCCTACGACGGCGATGACGAGCATGCCAGCCGGCAGATACTCGCGGATCGGCTCGATCGTCTCCTTGGCGACACCGACGAACTCGAGCGCTCCACCCAGCGAGGCGGCAGCCAATCCCCAGACCGAGACGATCGGGCCGAGGATCTTGTTCCACCAGGCCGTCTTCGCCTCCGGCACGATCTCGCGCACCTCCACGGCCGAAGCGCCTTCGCGCTTCGGCGCCAGTTCCCGCGGCTTGGCGGCGTCGAGCGCGACGAGCAGCTGCCGGTCGATCTGCGCGACGAGCGGCAGGCCGTTGTCGTCGCGGAAGGCAAGCAGCGCCGCACGGGTCATCTTGCCGATCTTGCCGTCGATGCCGCCGACTTCGGTGTAGCCCAGCTCGAGCAGCCGCCGCTGCACGACCTCGACCGTCGCCTCGTCGGTCATCGGCTGCTCGGACACGGCGGTCACCGTGTTTGCACCGACATATCCGGCGAGCTTCAGCGCAGCCTCGAAGACGAGCGCCTCGCGGCCGATCTTCTCCGCCTTGTCGGTGCCGTTGACGACGGCGCGGGCCTTGATGAACTCGCGCAGATCGGCGTCGTCATCCTCGTCGATGCCGTCGAGGAACGCGCCGAGTGCCTTGCCGGTCCACCAGCCTTCGCGGTTGCCTATGAAGAGCGATAGCGCCGAGATCAGCGGATCGCCGCGCAGGTCCGGCTTCTTGACCAGGTCGATGCCGAGGCCGAACAGTTCGTTCAGCCGGCGGGTCGCCACACCGGCGTTGCGCCGGCCGGTGTTCTGGACGTGACCCTCGCCGCGGAACCGGTACCCGTCGCCCTTCTGCGTGTTGCCGAGGACCTTGCCGATTTTCGTCCCCGGCTCGTATTTGTCGAAATAGCTCTTCTGGCCCCGCTCCTTGATCGGCTGCATGGTCGCGGCCGTCTCGTGGAAAGCGGTGGCCAGGTCGTAAGCCAGCTCGTCGAGCGGCATGCCGGGCAGGTATTTCTCCTGCACCGCGAGCAGATGCTCCGTGCCGTCGACCGCGCCCTGTGGCAGGGTACGGCCGAACAGCTTCGCAGCGCGCAGCGCCGCGAAAAACTTCGCGCGATCCATAACGTCTCTCCGATTTGAGGATTGCTTGCTTGCAGGCCCGTCAGTCTGCCCAGTTGATCGCCGGCAGTTCAGTCAGGAAGTCCTCGACCGTCGGAACGGCGCGCTCCTGATTTTGCACCTTGGCAAGCTCGGCCAGCGCGTAGGCCCATACACTGTCGCGCCAAGCGATGAACGCCGCGGCTTCGTCGGCCCAACCCGCTATCGAGCTGCCGGCGTATGTCGAGATCGATAGCGCGCTGTCGTAGCCGCGCGCCTGAGCCGCACCGTCGAGGTGCTGCTGGATGGCGAATGTATATTCGCGCTCTTCCGGAATCCGGTTGGCCCAGGCGGCATCGCGAGCCTCAAGCTCCGCGATGCGCTCGGCGCTCAGCGGGACCTCGACGCCGTTCACCACTTCGGTTGTGTAGGTCATCCCAATTCTCCGCGCAGGGTAAGAGAACCGCCAGCCATGTTTCCGGAGGAGCACTGGACCCGAAGGGCGCTCATGGCCGATGCCCATTCGCTCCGGTTCGAGATCAATGTGACCCAGTTGGACGCCGACGCGTTCAGCATGGACGAGTGCGTTTTGACGAAGCTCGTCCGCGCCTGGTTCCACTCCTCGATCTCAAGCGCGAAGCAACAGCCCTCGGTGGACACGTTGCCGATGCCCGACACATTGAGCAGGACTGAACTGCGCGACCCGGAGAATGCCTGTGGGCTGGATGCGTTGCCCGCGATGTAGGCATAGGAGTAGTCCGACCCGGTGGTCAGCCACGACGATCCGTTGTTCGTCGAGAAGTGACATTCGACATTGACACCGTCCGTCGCCGGCAGAACGAAGCCGCTCAACCACAGCCTTCGGAAGGCGCTCAGGTTGGTCCATGTAACCACAGGCGTACTACTCAGCGGCACCAAGGGACCGATCTGAATGACACCGCTCGCCTTGTCGGCGATCGACACCCAGGTCGATCCATTCGACATCAGGATCACCATGGCGCCCGGCGTGTAGAGCGTTGAGGCGCCGGTGATGATGACGCGATTGTTGGTGGTGTCGGACTTGAGCACCCCGACCTTGAACCCGTTGCCGACGGTGGCAGCGGAAGGCAGCGTGAAGGTGATCGTGCCGCCGGAAGCATCCGTCAGGAACAGGACGCCGTTGTCCGTGGCCAGGATCGTGTAGTCGCCGGTTTTCGGGACCGTCATGCCCAGCAGCGCGCCGACGTTGACCTGCGCTTGCGCCTGCGCCGAATTCGCGAGCGCCTGCGCCGCGTCGTGCCGGACAAACAAGCCGGCCAGAAGCGTCTTGAGCTGAGCGATCGTCGTCTTCTTCGGTGCGTTCGACACGGCACTGTCCGCAATCACGATCGCGTCTGCGTCAACCGGGGTCACTTTGCCGCCGTAGCCAGCGATCGCCGGCCCCAGCCCGGCCTTCAGGTTCGCATAGGTATGGGTCTTGATGGCGTCGGAATCTGCCGAATCCTGGATAACGACCTTGTCGGCATCGACGAGCGTCGTCTTCGCGCCCGCCACGGAAATGCTGCCGGCCGCCCCGGTGCGATAAAACACGACAACGACCAGGTCGGCATTGGCCAGGGCGCCGTTCTGCGTCCGCGGCGAGACAGGCACCTTGCGGTAGCCGGTGCCGTCAACGACCGCGCCCGTGACGATGAACTCGCGGTAAACGTCAGGATCATTGAGCTTCTGGATGAACAGCGTGCCCTTGTTCGCAGGATCGCTGCTGTCGTCCAGTCCATCCAGCCAGGCCGTTGCGGTGCCTCCCGCACCGTCGGTATTGTCGAAAAAGAGCTGGGTGATCGACCCGAACGTCGCGTGGTTGAAACGCAGGATGCCGGCGCCTGGATCGCTGTCGGTGGTGGTTGTCGAAAAGGCATAGCGCCGGCCCGACGTGAAGCCGTCGAACACCCCATAGGTCAGGCTGTTCCACGCTGTTACCCCATCGCCGAGCTTGTAGCGCAGCGTGTCGGTCTCGAACCCCATCTCGCCGAGCGCGAGCACCGGGTTGTTGCTTGACCAGTCGGCCGCTGTGTCGCGCCGCAGCTGGATTTGAACAGCCATCGTCGATCACGCCTTTCGGGCGTGCCTCTTGCGTTGAAGAAAGATCAGCTTGCGGTCGCGTCGCCGCCGTCGATCGGCGTCGTCCCGCCATAGGTGCTCGCGGCGTTGCCGCCGTCGAGGTTCATGAGGAATGCCGCGGTGACGATCGGCGTGGGCGAGCCCCAGGCGCCGACCGTCTTGGGGCCGTAGATGTCGAACAGCACCCGGTCAATGAAGAAGTCGCCGTCGCTGCCCTGCCCGGCGTTTGGCGGGGTCGTTCCAAAGAGGATCGTCTGCCCCGAGACGCCTGCGACGTTGATGATCCAATCGGCATGCGTGCCGGCGCCGCTGGTCAGGTCGACGGCGACCTGCAGCGTCGCCCCCGAATAGGAGGTGATCTCGCCTTCCATGAAGTTTTCGACGTTCGCGGCCGAGGAAATGCGCAGCCGGGCGCCGACACCCCACCCGCGGTCAGCCTGCACGATCGTGAACGTCTTGGCGCCGGTCCCGATGGCGACGGAAGAAGTCGACGTTCCGACGACATCCGACGCGCCGGGAGCGCCCGGCACGCCCACGCCGGCCGGGCCGCGCCATGGAAACGGCCCGCTCCAATCGGCTAGGATATCGCTGGCCTTGCGGTAGAAGACCGGGTTCTCCGGATCGTCCACGACCGCGTAGCGGAAACCCTCTTCCTCGGCGTCGAAGGCGACGCGGCCGGCAAGGCTGCCCTCTGCCTCGGCGCCGAAGGCGAAGCCGACGTTGCGGGCGAGAATTTCCGAATAGAGCGTCGCGATGCGCAGGTTCGAGGCCTGCTCGGACGGCAACAGGCCAATGTCGTACACGACGCCGGTGAACGTGGCGGTCGCCGGCCGACGCAGCGTCAGCGCCGTGTCGCTCTCGACCGAGGCGATCGGGAACGCCTTGTCGCCAACGAAGAGCACGCCGCCTGCGACGCCGAACAGGGACCAGGCAGTGCCCGTGCCGGTCACGCTTGCGGAGCCGTTCGCCACCGTGACGGTGCCGTCCGAATAGTATTCGCTGAACATATGTCAGGTCTCTAGCTTTGCGGGACGCCCAGCACGACGTATCGGACGCCTTGGAAGAGGCCCCAGACGGTGCCCGGCGGTCCGTAAGGGTCGCTCCAGAACCGGAAGGCGCCCTCACTGTAGGAAACCGGTCTGTCGAAGTAGTTGACGAAGGTGAGCAGCCCCGCCTGCACTTTCGTGTAGCAGGTGAAGCCGCTGAAGCCGCTGAAGCCACCGGGTGGTCCGAAGGAGCCATCGATAACGAACTGCGTGGCGCCTTCGAAGTTGGCGAACTCCATCGGCAGGTACCAGTTGACCAGCACGAGCGGGATGTAGCCGGGCGACGTGAACGACGCCGTCGCCGTGCGCTGTCCGGCAAGGATGCCGGTCGGGATCGCTCCAGAGAACGCAGCCTTCGGCACGAAGCCGGCGGCGATGATCGGCATCGTCTGCCAGCGCGAGTCGATCAGGATGTCGGCAAAGTTCGGCGACGTTGACGCGCCAGGCCGGCGTATCTGGAAATGGCCGCCGCCGATCCGCGTGAGCACCGGTCCGCTTCCGGACGTCGTGCCGGCAGTGTCTTCCGCCACCACATAGTAGGTCACCAGGATCGGCCGGCCGGCACGTTCCCGGAACTGTATCTGGTTGGCGCTCAGAAACCGGAACTGGCACCGATATTCCTCGACGTCGGAACCTGCGTAGCCTGTTTCGACCGTCATCGGCAGCAGGACGTCGAAGCCGTTCGGGCTGAACTGGCCCCCGACGAAGCAGGTCGACGGTACGTTGTTCGGCAGCGTGATCGTGTTGGTGGCGAACGCGCCGAGGAAGAACCGGCCTGCCGCGATCACCTTGGCGGGCCGAAGGTTCTCGCGCAGGATGAAGTTGTTCGGGTTGTTGTCCGTGACAGCATAGCCCGGGCGCGGGACCCTGATCTGCGAGCCGGTGATGAACACCCGCGACAGCGAGCCGACGCCGGTAGGAAATTCCGAGACGTTGTTCTCCGAATGGAACTGCCAGAGCATGTACCGGGTCTCGACCGGCGTCGGCGCCAGCTCGGTCAGGCGCCACGTGCTCATCTTCTGAACCGACTCGACTTTCGCCGGCGTGACGGAGCCGCGGTGCGATGTTGCCTGCACGAACAGGCCTTCGCCCCCGGGCGCGTGGCGGAAGGCGCTTTGCATGTCCCACCAGTCAGCTTCGAAGCGGGCCATGCTCGAAATCATCGGATAGTAGGACACCGTTGCCGCGTCGGCGTTGATGCCGAGCGCGTAGCCGAGATCGCCGCTTTCGCTGTCGAACGCGAACTTCTCGTATTCGGCGCGCGGCGTCGACGCCGGGTCGTGCGCCGCGTCCTTCATCACCCGCATCGCGTGGCCGCCCGGCGACGCGCCGAAATAGAGCCTGCTTGCCATCAGAACGTCAGGTCGATCGTGCCGGTGCTCATGTCGATGAAGCTGGTGCCGGCGACATTCTGCAACCGGGCAGCGGTGATCGTCTGCGCCCGCATGGAGGCCAGTGTCATCTGGCCGCTCTGGAACACGATCGGCGTGCCGTTGACGGTGCCGTCCGTCACGATGAACCTGTCGGCCAGGACGGCCACAACGCCCTCGATATTGCCGCCGCCGACGTCCACCGCCTGGATGAGCAGCCCGCTTTCGACGAAGTCGTCGTCGTCGGTGACGCGCACCATGACCTCGATCGAGGCGAGCACGCCGTCAGGCGGCGGAATCTGCGCCCGGAACGAAATACGCCCGCCCGCGGCCAGATTGTCGACGTTGACCTGCACGCCCACGATTGCCGTCGCCAGCGCGCCGAGTTCGCTGTCCACGACCGCCTGGAAGTCCAGAAACGCAGCCGCGAACTTGTCGGCGGTGCGCGTGACGGCGGACAACCCCTGCCTGTTGCGCCCCTCGCCGAGCGCCTGCGACCGCGCCAGCTCCTCGAGGAACGGCACGATCTCCAAATCGTACCGCCGCGCCATCCGCTCCAGCGCGTTCCGGATGTCAGCCTGCAAATTGGCAAGCGTCACCAGGATATCGGCGGTGGCCGCGTCGGGCGTGGTGATTTCAAAGGTCGGTGACCATGGCCGCACGCCCGTTGCCGTGACCAGTCGGTAATGCGCCGCGTAGGTCCGGTCCGAGAAGATGCCGTTGGCCAGGTCGACCACGGTCTGATCGTCCGGCACGCGCACGATCGGCAGCTTCGCCGTCGGATCGTCGACCGGCCAATACTCGAGATCGACGAAGATGACCGTCGCGTCGTCGATCGGGTCCCACGATGCGCGGATGCAGGGGAACTGCTTGCCGTCCGATTGTAGGATGCGCGGGGCGAGAACGAAGTTGTCGAGCTCGGTCTGATAGTCCGGCGCGCCCTGCCCCACGGCATCGGGCGGCAGCGTCTCGTAGGCGGTCGGGTCGAATATCCCCGCCGACACCTCCTGAAGCGTCACATAGACGTTGCGCGTGCCCTTGCTGCCGAGGGAGCCGAGCTGCTTCGACAGGATGAGGAACGTCTTCGTCCAGTTGTTACGTGCCGACTGCCAGGTGATCCATTCGCCAGGCTTTCGCTCCAGGCACCTCGGGTGCAGGCAGATGGAGGCGTTGGCCTGGTAGCGCGATGCGCGCAAGGCAATGTCGTTGAGGCGGTCGGCGTTGGCCGGATAGATGACCGCGCCATAGGCGACCGAGACGGCCAGCGTCTCGCCGTCCGCCGCAAGCGCGGTATCGTCGACGCGCGTAGCGAGCGGCGCGGCCTCATAGAACTTTTCGGGCTCCATGTACGAGCCGGCGACCGTGTTGACGAGCTGGTCCGTCGGCCGGAACTTCGAACAGCGGTATGGCTCTCCCGGCATGATGTCGTCGTCGGTGATCGTCGCGACCGAGGACTGAGCCGCGCCGACGATCGGATATTCCTCGCCGACCTTCTCCACCCACGAGGCGGCGCAGGCTTCGAGCAGCGGCTGAAGATTTGCGTCGTGCGTCACGCCTGCTCCGGACGAGACGATGCACGACGCTCTGTAGCGCGCTGCGCCGCCGACCAGCTCGTCGCAGATATTCGCGCCGAGGGTCCACCGCGCGATCGGCAGGCGCGAGGCGTCGACCCGCTTCCCGACCATCAATTGCGATCCGTTGAACAGCCCGCGCTCCAGCGCATAGGCCATCAGGATCGGGTTCTCGAAATTGCCCGACCAGGTGGCCTGACTGCTCCAGCGATCGTCGCCGTCGCCTCCGGCAGTGTCGTCCTTGCGCCAGTCGTAGAGCAGCGGTCCCTCGACCTCGAAAAACACCTCTGCCGGGGACGGCAGGTGGTCGCGCGTGAGGAAGCTGGTGACGATCGCATAGGCGACCCCCGCCCCCCGGTGGGCGGCCGTCCAGCGGCCGGGAGGGTTGGCACGCGCGACAAGGCCGTTGTCCGCGGCCTGATCCATCGTGCCGATATGCACCTTGACCCAGATATCGGCCTCGATGCCCTGCACCTTGAAGCCGATTTCGTGACTTTCCTCGCCGCCGAGCGTCCGCCAGGCACCGTCGATCCGAACGCGGGTGACGCCCTGAATCCGGAAGTGCGACAGGACATAGACGTCCTGCACGATCCGGTTGCCCTGCTCCGGCGGGTAAGCATTCCGGTAGATGTGGTGCCCGTCGGTGCCGACACGGCCGAGGATCACTGTCCGCGGCTGTGTCTCGCCATAGACGGTCCCGATCTGCGACGCTTGGGGCGTAGGCTGCTCAGCCGGCTGCGATGCGCTCTTTTTGCTGAGCGCCTTTTGCGCAACTGCTGCCGCGATGCCGATACCCACCTTGACCACGGTGGCAGCGAGCGAGCCACCAGTCAGGAACGTCGCAATGCCGGCAAGCGTCCCGCCGATCGATGCGAAGATGCCAAAGATCGGCATCTGCTACCGACCGACCTTGAACGCGGTCTTCACGGCCGTGACCTCGAAATGACGCACCTCGGCGCGATCGATGCGCGTCCCTTCGCCGAACAGCGTCTTCACCACGAAGCCTCCGGCGTCGAAGACGCCGCAGGACATCAGCCCCTCGCGTTCGATGACGCCGACGTCACCCCGCTGAGCCGATAGGCGCCCTACGGTCGGAAGGACCGATGCCAGCGCTTCCTCGACCGTGGTGAAACCGTGCTTCGCGAAAAGCCTGTAGCCGGCCGCCTCGGTCCTGTAGCGCCGCAGCTTGGGCAGGATCGGCGCGCCGGTCACCGCCTCGATCGCGTCCATGTCGAGCATCCAGCAGTCGGACACGCCCCACGCGCCGGGCAGCGCGATATGCTTCTCGATCGCCGCGGCGAGGCGACGATCCCAATCAGGCAGCCGCATCGTCTCAGCCCAGAGTGATCGGGAAGGTTTCGAACGGCACCTTCGCCGCGTGCTCGAAAAACATGTCGCCGGGCGACACGAGCTGCTGATCCTCGTGCGAGGCCATGCGGTAGCCGTCGCGGTGGTTGTCGAGCGCCCGCGTCTCGACATTGGCGACGAGCCGCATCGTCCCGCTTTCGACCACATGGTCGATCGTGTCGATGCGGCCCTCGTAGTTCCATTCGACGTGCAGCAGCTCGCGCGTGTCGGGATGGAAGTAGGCGTCGCCGATCAGGACGGTGCGGCCCTTGTATTCCTCGCTCTCGATGTTCGCGAGCATGTCCGGCGTCAGCCCGAAGTCGGCACTCGCCGGCATCTCGATCGTGATGGGGGCTGCCGCGGTACCGAGGCCGGCGGCGATGTCCTGGACAGAGATCAGGCTGTTCGGCTTGTAGGTGACGCCCTCGTGTTCGAAATAGTCCGGGCCGTTCCAAACACCTTTCGTGCCGCCGCCGAAACGGAACTGGATCAGGCCGCGCACCGCGAAGCGTCCTTCGTCGATCAGCGTCTGCAGCTCGCTGGGAAAGGTCATTTCGGCACCTGGAACAGCGTGAAGGAGGCAACGGGCAACGGCTCGTCCGGCATGTCGAACGAGCCCGGCAGCATCCGCATGTTGGCGATGATGTCTTTGAAGCGGACCACGGCGCCCGTCTGGATGAACGACGGCGCGGGCATGTTGAGCGTAAGGCTGATGGCGTTGCCCGACGACGTGCCGCCCACGTTGACGCGGGCCATCCAGTTGTAGTCGCCCGTCGTGAACGAGATGAGATCGCCTGGCGAAAGCACAAGGCCGTTGTCGACGCTGTTGACCGTGACGTCGTAGCCCGATTTCGAGGCAAGCGCGCCGTTGTTGCCGAGCACCGATGCGCCCGCGTCGCCCCAATAAGCCTTCGGCACGCACATCCGAGGCGTGTAGTGCACTGTGATGAGACCGCCCCGGCAAGCGTCCCGGAAGGCCTCGACCTGGAGGCGCTGCGACGCCCGTAGCGGCTTCGTGCGCATATCCTGCCGCCAGAACGGATCGCCATACTCCACGACCGCCACGACGTTGCCGGCGCCGGACACGGATATCTGATCGACGACTTCCGGAAACGTGATCTGGAAGGCGACGTCGGGCAGGCTGACGGCCATCAGAGCGCACCGCGTCGCATGAGATCGGGAATGTCGGCGGCGAGCCGAGCCTTGCGCCCGCGATCGTATTCGGTCAGCGCGCGCTTGATCTCTTCGCCGACGCCGAGCTGCGCGCCGCGCGCGTCGATGTGGTAGACTGTCGGCGACGCGTTGCCGCCGCGTCCGTTGCCGCGGCCGAACCCCTTCGGCAGGACGATCTCACCCTTCTGCACAATGGCAGGCACCTCGTCGGGCCGCAGCCCTATGGCGGCGCCGGTATGCATGCGCTTGGCGCCAGCGAAGGCCGCAGGGTTGACGCTGCGGGTAGTGCCGCCCTGACCGACCACGCCGCCCTGGTGCAGGATGCTCGACAGCAGCTTGCCGAAGATGCCGCCGCCGTTCTTGCCGCCCCCGCCGAACAGATCGTCGAGCGCCCACTCGAGCAGCCGGTCCCCGACCTTGCCGAGAGCATTGGACAGAGCCTCGGCTGCGCTGGTCCCCTCTCGCAAATCGGATATGAAGCCCCCGAAAACGTCGCGGCCGAGATCGTTGAGTTCTTGGGCAGCGTCCCGCACCCTTTCCTGCTTCTCAGCCAGTTTCTCGGCTTCTACTGACGCCAGCGCATAGCCCGTCGCGAGATCGTCGATCTTGCCGCGCAGCTCCGGCGTGAGCGAGATGCCTGCCCTCTCGGCCGCAGTGAGAAGATCTTGCTTGGCACGCGCCTTTTCCAGAGCGAAGCCGTAGTCGCTGACCAACGGATTGAGGCTTGCCATGGCGGCGGTTTCTGCCTGGATCGCGGCCGTACGCTCTTGGATTTGGCGAATTTCGCGCTGAAGATCATCCTCCCGTTTGCGCTTACCGTTTGCCGAGCCCGATCCGGAGACGGGATAGTCGGCAAGGCTGACCCGCTTAATTACCGAGTTCGGGTCCGTGGCATCGACTTCCGCCGGCTTCCGATCAGAGCGCGGTGTGCTGTATGATGTTCCGGCAAAGGCAGTGTCGATACGCTCCTGAATTCGACGCGGACCGATGTAGGGATTGCCTCCGATCTGATCGAGGCCGGTCATCTTGCCGAGATCGGCCGACATCTGGACGATCCGGTCGATGATATCGCCGAGGAATCGATAGAAGTCGCCGGCCGGACCATCCACCAGCCATGTGAACATCTCACCAAGCTCTTGAATGGCGGGGATAAGCGTCTTCTCGATGATGTTGCCAAGCGCGCGGGTCGCATCGGTCTGATCATCGAATCTGGTCGCTGTATCGATCAACACATTCTGCAGGCGAACGAACTGGCCGGAGAGTGTAGTCTCCGCTCCGGCAACCTTATCCTCCAACGTGGTTGCACCCGCCCCGAAAGCCCGGAAGAATGCCTCGGAGGAAACCTTGCCGTCGACGACGAGCGTTCGCAGCTTCGCCACGCTGCCGGCAGCATCCTCCAATCCGGCCGCCGCCGCCTGCGCGATCGTCGGGGCGCCTTCCAGGATCGAATTGAACTCTTCCGCCCTAACGACGCCGCCACCCAACGCCTGGGACAGCTGCATCAGCGCTCCGCTCGCTGCACTAGCGTCGGTTCCACCGACGCGCAGCGCGAGCGCCACATTGTTCACGAACTTGACGAGATCGGACGATGTGACGCCGAGCTCTTTCTGTGTCAGCGAAAGCTTGGAATATAGCCCGACTAGGCTCTCGACCGGAACAGCGTTCTTCTGCGCCGCGGCGAAGAGGCGATCATAGACATTTCGCATCTCGTCGCCTTCGAGACCGATGACCTTGAGCGCGTTGCGGATGCGCGTGGCCGAATCCAGCAGCTGCTGGACACCCGAACCGGCCAAACCGCCGGAGAACGCGACGGCAAAGCTTCGGCTGAGACCGGCGAAGCTGGTCGCAATGGCCTTGTTCGACCGCGCGAACTGATTCTCGATCGCGCGCGTGCGGGCAACAGTTACGCCCTGTGCCTTCTGCATCGCCCGCTCATAGCCCTTGATGTCGGCAGCAAGCTGGACGACAAGTCGCTCAAGATCAGTTGCCATTCGGGAGACATCCTTGGTGAAATACGTGCTGATGATCGCCGTGCTCGCGGCAACTCTGTCGGCTGCTGCCGAGACCTATCGCCTGGTTCATGCGGTCGGTAACTCGGAGCGCGTAGTGGCCAAAGGGCTATCTAAAAGCGAATGTGAGGCCCTGAAGCGTGACCACGTGAAGATCGCTGAAGCGCTCGGTGTTCACAGTGAGAGCCTCGGCATCGGATCGATAACCTGTCTCCCAGACAGCCTGTTCGGGGACGGCTAGCCCCTCACCCACTCCCACAACTCGTCAATCTCTTCGGCCGTCAGGCTTTCACTGTCGTCCGACATGCCGTCGAACATCGCGAAAAACTGCCACATCGACATTTGATCGACCTGCTGCGGCGTCATGTTCAGACGTCCGCAAGCTCCGTAGATGGCTCCGAACCGGAACTTCCCGTTGGGGAGGTCATCGATCCGCCGGCCGGAGCTCCGTCTTTTTTTGAGGCGTCCTCGTCGGGCGCCCCGATGCATGCCGCCGCCAGCACTGCCTGCGCTGTTTGGAGGCTTTCCATGGGCGGCCGCGCCTCGACATAGCCGCGGACGAGCTTCAGTGCTGGGACGGGCTCCATGCCGCCGCCGATCAGCCCGAGCCGAATGACGTTGCTGATATCCTCAATCTTCCAGTCGCCGCGGTAGAGCCTCTGCAGAACGGTGTAGGGGCCCGCGTCGCACTTCTCCTGGAGCTCGGACAACTGCCCCCAAGCAAGCCTGAAGGTATGGCTACCGCTCGCCCAGTCGAGCGTGATCTTGGCGTCCCGGCTCATGTTAGGCGACCACCTTCACCATGGCGCCATCAGACTGCATTGAGATGTTGGCCGTGGCCCGCTGGCCGTTGTTCGCCCCGATCTCGACGCTCTCGACATGCATCGCCCCGGTATAGGTGATCGTCTTCGCCGGGAATTCGATCTCGATCTTGGCCGGGACGGAATCGACGCTGTGCCAGGCGTCGAGCCAGTCCTCGACGCTCTCCGAGGCCAGCACCCCCTCCCCGCTCACCGACATCGACAGCGAGACCGCGTCTCGGCCGAGCCAGTCGACGGCGTCAGGATCGGCGCAGTCCGGGATCGAGAACTCGTTCAGCGCCTTCGACAGCGTCAGCGAGCGCGAGGTGAAGCCGCACGGCGACGCGTAGGCGCCGCCGCCGGCGAGGTCGAGAAGCACGCGGACTTTGCCGCCCTTGATCGTGGTAGGCTGCGCCATTTCGGTTTCTCCTGTTGGAAGGGCGTCAGGGTTGTTCCGCGAACGCTTCGAACGTCAGCGCGGCATGCGAAGTGAGCCCGTCGGGATCGCGGAAGGTCCGCGTCACGCGGTGCTCGAAATAGACGAGCGCATTTTCATTGAGCGCGAACTGGTCGCCGACGAGTGCGCTGCGCACCGTATCGGCCAGACGCTTCGCCTCCGTCGAACCGACCGCCCGCGACCAGCAGTCGATCTGCAGCGTGATCTCGAAGCCCTTGAGGGTCGCCGTTCCATCGCCGCCGGCGGTGACATCGTCGCTCAGCTCTTCCGTCGGGCCGAGCGACACATACGGAAACTGAGCCCCCTCCGGCACGGAATCGAAGACGCGATCCTCGACGATCGCGGCGACGAAGGCATCGGCCTTCAGCCGCGCGACGATGGCGACCTGCAGCTCGAAATCGGGAGAGCTCATCGCGACTGCGCCACCTTCTTCGCCGCCTTCGTCTGCGACCGCCGGATCCTCGATTTCGTCCGCTTCCGCAGCGCCCGGTAGCTCGGAAAGAAGAACGGCTGCGCCGCGCTCTTCGTCGTGCCGAACTCGACCCAGCGTGCATAGAACGCCTTGTCGTCGCCCGCGAAGATCGTGATCAGCAGCCCGGCCTCCTGCGTCGCGCGCTGCCGCGCCGTGCGCTTCACCTTGCCGAGCACGATGGCGCCTTTCGGCGGATCGCCCCACGTCCAGCCGATGCTGCTGCGTAGGGCGCCCTGGTCGACCGGCACGAGGTTGCGCGCCATGGCGACGATCTCGTCGGCGCTTTGCTCCATGGCCTTCTGCATCTCGGCCACGGCGACCTTGGGCAGCGCCGCCAGCTTCTGCTTGAGCGCCTCGACGCCCTTGAGCTTTGCCTTCACGCGGCGACGCCCTTCTCGACCTGCAGATAGACGAATTCCCGGTCGGTCACCGCGTCCACCAGGCGGATCGCGTATTCGGTCGAGCGCCGCACGTCCCGCATGCGCCAGTCCGTGGTGAGCGAGCGCGAGGCAATCGATGATCGGACATAGACGCCGATCAGGTTCCGTCCCTCGAGGCGCGCCGCCTGCACGCTCTCCGAGCCGCCCTGATGGCGGAACTCGGCCGAGCACTCGAACTGCTGCCGCCACTCGCCGCGCGTATTGCCGGCACCGTCGTCGATCGGCACCCGGTCGTCGAACGCGACGCGCTCAGTCAGGCTGCCGGCTGCCGGCCGCTTCGCCATCGTGCTTGCCCGTCCGCTTGATCCTGACGGCCTTCCCGGCCGCCACCGCGCGCGACGCGCATTCGCGCGTCACGTTCTTCTCCTGCCCCGCCACATACGCGAGCGTCACCGCCGCCTTCGGCTTGAAGTCGAAATCGGCGGTGAACCGGATCCAGGGCATCAGAGCGCGACGCCGGACGCCTTGATCGCGATGTCGAGCACCGAAGCGCTGGTCGCGATGCCGAGGATGCAGGAATATTCGCCCGACCCGACATCCGCGACCGGACACATGCCGCCGGGCGTGTCCGACATGTAGTAGGTGACGCCGGCGGTGAGCGTGCCGCCGATCGTGACCGGCCCGGCCCGCGCGATCATCAGCGGCTGGTTCGCTGCCGCATTGTTCAGCGCCACGCCGCGCGGCGTGCGCGCGATCGCCGTGCCGGAATTGCTGTCGGCGAGCTGATACTTGCCGTTCGCATCGCGATACACCCATTGCCCGGCCGTTACGGCCGCGCCGGCAATCCCCTGCTCGACGGTTGCGCCGGCGCCCTTCACGACGTTCGCGGCGGTGATCGAAATGTCAGCCATGGGAAGTCTCCTTAGAGTTGGAAGCGGACGTAAGGACGGACGAGCACATCGAAGAGCGGCTGCACGGTCTCGCGGCTCGCCGGGTCGTAATGCATCTTCACGTGCGTCAGCACCGCCACCTTCAGCGCGGGCGGGACGTCGTCGGTGCTCGCGCCGTAGCCGGCGACGAAGGTGACGCTCACCGCGTCCGCGCGCGAATAGGACGATGGCCAGGACTGATCCGGCTTCAGCGCCACATATGGCCCGCCGGAATCGGTCAGCATCTGCCAATGGGAGGAAGCCAGCGGCTGCTGGACGTTGTTCTGATCGAAGTAGGCGACCGTCGGATCGCTCAGGACGGGCACCAGCGGCAGCCGCAGCGGCTTGCAGCTGAAGCCGCCAAAATCCTGCCGCCAGGTCTGGTTGATGAGCGCCCGTCCGAGAATTCCGCCGTAGCCGTCGAGATGGTCGACGGCCGCATCGATCAGCGCCTGGATGATGACGTCGTCATCATCGAAGTCGGCACGCAGGTGCTGCTTTGCAGCCTCCAGCGTGACGACCGGCGCCGCCGGCGGAATGGTTCGGACGGGCGCAAGCATCGCTCAGGCTTCGACCAGGAAGTGGAACGTGCCGACCTTGGCGTTGCCGCCCTGGGCGAGAACGATCTTGATGCGGTCGCTCGCCAGCGCGATCTTGTCCTGCACGGCCGTGCCGCCGGCGGCGAACAGCGCGGCGGTACCGGCCGCGTCCGCCGTCGCCACGCGCGGATTGGCGATGAACGCCGCGCTGACGTTGGTGCGCGCGACCAGCGATTGTCCGGTCGCCTCGGACGTGATCGTCACGTCGACGGTGTTCTCGAACGGCGTCGAGCCGTGCGGCACATAGTGGACGGCAAAGAGCTTGCCGGCCAGCCGCGGCGTATAGGCTGTCGCCGAGCCGTCGGCCGCCGTCGTGACGTTGACCTTGAAACGCTTCATCATGGGGTTTTCTCCGATGTTGCGGCGCGCGAGGCGCGCGCCTGTGTCGGACGCAGGCTCGGCGCTTACCGCTTGCCCTTGCCCTTCCTTGCGGCCTTGTTCGCCGGAGCGGCGCCTTCGGCCTTGTTCTGCGGAGCGGCAGGCTCGGCCTTGGCGGCCGGCTCTTCCTTGAGCACACGCGGCACGAGGTGCCCGAGCTCCTTCTCCGTGCCTTCCCGGAACTCGCCGGGTTCGTAGTAGCGATCGCCAAGGTGGCGCCGCAGCACGCGGTATCGCTTGTTCTCCGCCATGATGACTTCTCCTTTTCGCGGATCGGCTCATAGAGGGAGCGGCGAGGCCGCCGCTCCCCTTGATCAGCCGATCGCTCAGGCGGCGAGCGCGGTAGCGAAGTCGCCGGTGATGAAGGCTTCCGGCCGATAGACGGCCAGAGCGATCCGCTCCTCGGCGAGCAGCGTCACCAGGTTCTTGATGAAGTCGTCGTTCACGTAGCCTGCCTCGACGCGGGCTTCCCAGCGGTCGAAGAGCTGCGCGCCGAGCTTGAACGCGCCGGTCAGGAACTCGCCGACGCTCATTGCCTGCGTGTCGACGACCGGCAGGCCCCACAGCGTCTTCATCAGCGATCCTTGCGGGTTGCCGATGATGTAGCGGCCGTTACTGTCCTTCAGCGTCTCGATCTCGGCCCAGTCGGTCGGGTGCAGCACGTGGCCCGTCGCCGGATACTCGGCGAGTGCTGCCTGCAGCATGGCGAGCCGCAGCACGTCGATCTTGTTCAGATCGGCGAGCGCCAGCGGTGCTGCATAGGCCGTCGCTTGGGTGACGATGCCGTTCAGGTTCTGGCCGGTATTGTCGCCGTTGAGCAGCTGCGCCTCTTCGACATAGGCGAGGCCGTAGAGCAGGCGCTGGTCGATTGTCGAGCGGAGCTGCGCGATATCGGACAGCACCTGGCGCGAGGCCTTCATCCAGTGCGCGATCACCTTGGCCGAGGTGGTCATCAGATCGAACTTCAGGTCGGATTCCGGCTTGGCCGCGGCTTCGGCGACGGGCGCCGCGCTATTGGTGAACCCGGTCTCCTTCACATACTCGATCGAGTTGCCGTCCATCTGCCCGGGCGAGATGAGGTCGCGCACCGTCAGCCGGCGCTGCGGCAGCGGCAGGATGCCGGGAAGCCGCGTCGCGTTGATCGCATCGCCGACGGAGCCCGCCGAATCGGTCGTCGCGGACGTCAGCGTCGCCTTGATCTTCAGGTCGGCGCCGCGGGCGTTCTTCGAGAAGCCACTGGCCTGCCAGGCCTTGAAGCCCTCGCTCTCGACATACTGCTCGCCGAACGACTTCGGCTTGTCGTCTTCGGCTTTGGTGCTGCGCGCGAGCTTCTGCTCGATCTCGGTCACCTGCGCCTGCAGGCCGTTCATCTTGATCAGGGCCTCGTCGGCTTTCGCCTTCTCGCCCTCGGCCATGTCGATGCCCTTCTTGGCATCGGCAACGGCCTTCTCGGCGATCTGCTTCACCTCGTCGAAGGACTTCTTGAACTTCTCCGTCACCTCCTTCGCCAGAGCCTCGATGTCGACGCCCTGGTCGTTCGGCTTGTCGAAGAGGATCCTGGGCCCGATGCCCGAGGCAAGACGCGCGATGCCGCCGGCTGCGACGGCAGCGAAAGGTGCGAGCGATGCAAGATCGCCGGGATTGACGATGCCGGCCGCGGCATAAGCGCTGCCGGCAGTGACCACGCCGACGGCAGCAATCATGGCTACCGCCAGCATCGAGACGATGCTGATTTTCATGGAAGTGTCCTTTCGGGACTAAGAGAGGATGATCAGCCGGCCTTCAGCATCTGAAGGAACTGCGCGGCCTGTTCGGTCGCCTTCTCGCCCTCGGACTCGCTCCGGAGCAGGTGCGTCAAACCACGGCTGGCGACGGCCGCAGCTTGGGTTTTCGAGAAGCCAGCCTCGCGCAGGAACCTCTCAAATTCTGGTAGCGTAGGCAGCTCGCCATTGAGCAACGCCTCCTTGACCGTATCCACACGCGCGCGTTCGTTCATCGCCATGGAAACGACCGATACCTCGTAGAGCTTCACCTGCTTGAGCAGCAGAGCGCCCCGCTTTTCGTCTGGCTCGGAATCAATGACGCCGTAACCGATTGAAAGGCCGTCGATGTCACCGTCCTTAAGCAAGGCGTGTGCCTCGCGGGCACGTTGAACGGCCATATTTAGCTTGCCTTGAACGAAGAGGCCCTTGCCGTCCTCAGCGAGGTCGAGCCATTTCCCAATCGGCTGGTGAGAGTCGTGCTGCCAGAACATCTTGACCGTTGTGCCCTTCTGGCGATGTTCGGCGAGACTCTTCGCGAAGGCGCCGGCAACAACAATATCGCCACCAACATCTTTGTTGCCGAAAATGGACCCGTAGCCGGTGAATTCCCCGTCCTCGCCAAGCTTCTTGATGTCCAAAATCGGAGCGGAATATTTGGTTTTCATGGCTTGCCCTTTTTCGCGGCGCGAATGCCTACCAACCTCAACGTCACGGCGCTCTCAATCGTCTTGGGATCGGCTGGCGTTTCTTCCAGAGCTTCGGCTTCCGTGATCGGCGCGTTCTGCATTTGCATTCGCGGCACATCGCCACCTTCAACAGGCGGCAGGTTTTCCAATGCGCGGACCTCATTGATGGTCATCGCGCCGATCGCCGTCATCTGCTGATAGAACTTTGCCCGGCCGCCGCTGTCGGCGCGCAACAGTCCTTCGATTGCAAACTCGATGATGTAGCCCTCCGCTCGCTCGCGCGGGGTGAGCAACTGCTTTGCGAGTGCCTGCTCAATACGCTTCAATCGGCGGCGCAGTGTGAACTTGAGGAAGCCGAGCGTCTGCTGCTCAAGGCCAGTGCCCCAAGAGGTGCTCTTCTCCGTGTGCCCGACCATGAAGGGCGGAACGCCGAAGAAGCGGCAGACCTCCTCGACCGAAAAGCCGCGACTCTCCAGCATCTGGGCATCTTCGGGATTGATGCTGAAAGGCACCCAGTCGGTGTCGCCCTCGAGCACGAGCGGCTTGCCCGTTCCCTCCGCGCCGATCTTCTCGGCGAGCTCGCTGCGCGCCAGCTTGCGCTGATCCTCCGACAGCCAGCTCTTGAACTTCAGCGCGCCGGACGGGCGCAGACCGTTGGCGAACGTCTTTCCGGCCGCCTTGTCCTGTGCTCGCGCGAGCGAGAAGGTGTGGCGGCCGAAGGTGAGCGTCGACATGCCGCCGATGGGATTGCCGCCCGGGCCACGCACGTGGAACATGGTTGCTTCCGTTTCCACGAACGCCTGGCCGTCGTCAGTCCAGCGGTATTCGAGAGACCCGTTCTTCAGGCGGCGAACGGTGACCAGCGCTGGTGCGATTGGGATGATCGACACGACACGCCCCCCGGAGCGGACGATGCGGGCGTAGGCATTACCCCAGAGCTCGATCGACGCCGCTACGAAATCCCAAAAGTCGACCGCTGTCTGTTCGAAGTTCGGGCTGTCATGCAGCAGGCGATAAAGCGGATGGTCGGTCGCTACCGTCCGGGCACCGTCGGGACCGGTCCGATAGACCATCAAGGGGAGAGACGAGATCGTGCCGGCGATCAGGTTGACACACGCCCACACGGCCGAGATCGCCAACGCATTGCCTTCATCGACCCGCTCGCCGGCGTCGGGCAGCGAGCCGCCCGGATACCACCCGTCCGGATCGCGCGGAGCCAGAATCCGCACGACCGCATTCGCCATCTTGCGAAGAAGCGGAAGCTTCACGCTGCACCTGCCAGGCTGTCGAAGAAGCTTTTCATGCCAGCGTCGTCGCCCTTGTCCTTTGCCGCGATGCCCAGCGCCATGATCTGCGCCACGATCCCGTCAATGCGTTCCGTCGACTTGTTCTTCGCAGGCTTCAAATTCTCAGCCGCGTCTTCCTCGACCGCGACGACCTGCGCATGTCGCTTCAGCACCGGGTGGCCTCCATGGTGGAAGCCGTTGCAGAGCACGAGCCGCTCCAGCTCTTTCGAGGGCGGCGACATGGACGCGAACCCCTGCCCGAACAGAACAACCGGTAGGCCTTCCTGCTGCAGCTTCACGGCCGTTTCGGTCGCATTCCAGCGGTCGATTGCCAGGCCGCCTTCGTCGGGCTTCCGCTCCTGATTACCGACATGCGCGATCCGAAACTTTTCGGCGTCGGCGTAAATCTGCTGCTGGATGAACGCGTAGTCGATCACGTTGCCGGGCGTGGCGATAATCGCGCCGTCCTTTACCCACTGCTCGTAAGGGAGCTTGTCCCGCTTGCCGTGCGCCTTCACCAGGTCCGCCGGCTTGAAGAACCGGGCAAGCACCGCCGGAATCGGCAGGCCGTCCTGTATGGGGAACCACCAGATCAGCGACGAAAGGTCGGTCGTCGACGAGAGGTCGAGCCCGCCGAAGCAGCGCTTGTGCCGGAGCTTTGCCGGCAGGTCTTTCCACCCGACAGGCCCCACGCAATGGTTCCACCCGAACCGCCGGCCCTCATCGTCGACCGCATCCATCGGAAGCCACCGGACCGCCTGCTCGGTCCAGATGTTCAGATGATAGTTCTTGAACGCGTTCTCCAGGCGCGGCAGCTGGCGCGCGCGCAGCGCGTTTGCGCGCATCGCGTCGAGCTTCTTTGAGACGCCGAGATTGGGATTCGCCTTCCGCCAGACGTCTTCCGAAGTCCAGTCATCATCGAGGCCGGCGGCGTAGATCACGACGAGGGTTTCCGGATCCTTGATCGTGCCGTCGAGGATTTTCTGGCACTCATCCCACGCTTCCTCGCCGTAGGAGCCTTTCTTGCCCGCGGTCGAGATCAGGAATTCGAGCGGCTGCCGCCTGGCGTCCGATGAGTCATGAATGAACTGGTAGAGGTCGCCGCTCGTCCACTCGTGGATTTCGTCGCCGACCAGTCCCGACATGTTGAAGCCGTGCTTGCCTTCGGCCTTGCCTGACAACGGCTTGAAGCCGGCGTTCAGCGCCGGACAGTAGATCGACGTCTTCAGAGGCACCAGATCTGCCGACAGCGTCGGCGAGCGCCCGGCCATGGAACTGGCCGCATTGAACACGATGCGCGCCTGGTCTTCGTGCGATGCGATTGCGTAGACCTCGCCGCCCAGCTCGGCGTCGCCGACAAGCACAAGCAGCGCGACGCCGGCGGCGAGTTCGGTCTTGCCGTTCTTGCGCGGCACCCAGACGAAGACCCGCCGATATCGCCGCGTCCCGTCCGGCCGCTTCCACCCGAAGGTCGGCCTCACGATGTCGTCAGCCTGCCACGCCTCAAGGATGAACGGCCGCCCCGCCCACTCACCCTTGGTGAAGACAAGGTACTCCGGGAAGAAACCCACCGCCTTGTCGGCCGCGGCCTCATCGAACCAGAAATCGCCCACGCTCCACAGACGGCGCTTGGCGTCCCACTTTGCTCCCAACTCTACGCCGCGCGGCCTGGCACGCCTTCGCCGGCGCGCGGCGCTCGCCTGCGTCATGTGGCGTTACTGCAGGAACCCGATCGCCGACTTGCCGGCGGCCGTCGTCGGCTGCTGCTGTGGCGGTGCCACCGACGAGGGCGTGGCCCTATCCGGCCGACGCTGGGTCGGCAGGTCGCCGAACAGCTGGCCGCCGGCACCGGCAGCTGCAGCGCGTGCCGCATAGAGCCGCTGACGCTCGGCCGGGTTGAGACCGAAGTTCGCCTCGGCCGCGGCGAGCTGCTTCTCCAGGCGATCACCGATCAGGTAAGCCGGATGCGCCCGCTTGTATTTGCCGTGCGGGCTCTCGCTCTCGTAGGTCTCGCCCTCGGCGTCGAGCACCGCCTGCATCTTCAGCCAACGGGCGAAGTTGGTGCAGTAGCGGCCGAACGTCTCGGCGTCGATCGGGAAGAGCAGCTTCTGTCCGAGCAGCCTCGGCGCCAGGCGCTCCCACACCTCGAGGCCTTCCTTCTTCAGCCAGGCCGGCGCCTCGACCTTGACGGCCGCTGCGGCGTTGGCCTCGACCTGCTCGGCCGTCGGTTCCTCGCCGATCGGCCGATGACCGGAATTGCCCTTCGCCAGCTTCACGCTGGACGGCTCGGGCTTCGGACCCCTGCGACCCATGACGCTGCAGCTCCAAACAAAAAAAATTTCGCGAAAACCCGCGCGCAAAACAAAATCACCAGCCCGCCGGTCTAGCGTTGAGAGGCTGGGAACTTTCTGACCGCCCCGCGGCCCCTCTGGGCGATCTGTTCGCGCTGCCTTTCGCCATCGTGGAAGGCCTTGGACACGGTCCGGATGTTGTCCATGTCCCAGAAGAGGTCAGCGTCGCCGTTCGGCTCGATCACGTGATCGGCGACTGGGCTGTCATCGGCTGGATACTTGCCTAAGCATATGACGTTGGTGGCCCGGCAGAGGTAACTGTCCCGCTCGTGCACTGCCACCTTCAGCTTCTGCCAGCGCGCCGTCTTGTACCATCGACGCTGTTCGGCTTCGTCTCGGCGGCGATCCCGATCTCGATCACGTTCGAGAGGCGTTGGAGCTGTCCGCGACCGGAAGACCGGCGGCATCGTTGGCATGTGAGGGGAATCACTTCGACAGCGACCCGGTGCATCAGTTCGGCGAGCGTGCCGTATACTAAGCCGGGTCAGGGTTGGAGGGCGGTCTCATTCCGCTGCTAGGGCGGAGTTGCCAGTCCTGTCTCCAGGGGCCTTGTGGAGCGAATGGCTAAGCGAGCTTTTCGAGATCGTCAATACTGCATCGTGTGCTGAGTTCACGACCGAACAGCACAGTCGAGACCAGAGCCTCCCGCTTCACTGGGTCGAGCTCAAGCACTTCGCCATGCAGTTCGGCGATGCTGCCGAGCGGATGCAGAACCTTGTCGCCGACCGCGATCGGGTTTGCCTCCCGATCGGCGATCGTGCTCGCATCCTCAAGCAGCGCAAGGATTTGCGCCTCTTCCTTCTTGGTGATCGGCAGAGGCCGTTCGCCATCGCCGCGCAGCGACTTGATGCCCTCGAAGCTGAGAACACCGACCCATGCCGACTCGGCCTTCAGCGTGCGCACGAAGAGGTAGTTTCCGAAGACCGGTTTCTCCACAGGGAAGCGCGAACGGCTCCCCGGATAACGCTGCCAGTAGCGCGATTTCGGACATACAGCCTCGATTCCCTGCCCGCGCAATTCGCCAGCAACCGAATCAGCACGCCACCTTGTCTGGGCCACGTACCAGAACATGTCCCCATTACGCGAAGCAGCCTCGCGCCGAAGCCAGGCGATCAGCTCGGCCTTCTGTCGACCGCGCTCAAGGGCAAGCACCTCGCGCGTGGAAAGATCGTAGTCAGGCCGCATCATGCCTTCCCTCCACCGAGCGCCTTCACCGCTTCCTCGAACGCCTTCAGCCCATCCGGTCCGCCGGGCGGGAAGTGCACCCATTCGATCCAGCCGAGATCGGGCAGCCAGGGCCAGCCGCGCTCGGCGTGCAGCGCCTTCCACGCCTCCCAGATTTCGTCGCCGACATGCACTGCCTTGAAGTCTGCCGCCAGCGCCGCGAGCGCCGGCTCGACCCGCGGCACGGTGCGGTAGCGCAGGCCCTCGTTCAGCCGCTTCACCTCGGGATAGCCGTCGCGGGTCACCTTCTGCCGCAAGAGCTCCTGCGCGTCGGCCTTGCCCTGGTCGACGAGGGACTGCTCCCAGCTCGTCAGCCGCGGCGCGAAGCGAGGATCCGGCCCGCCGAGGATTCCCTGGTACCAGAGCGCCATCCACGCCTTGCCGAGCGGCTTTGCCTCGACCGGCTCGGCCGCGGCTTCCGGCTTCGGCGGCAAATTGTGTATCCAGCGCCGCTCGCTCAGATACTTCGAATGGGCGCAGACCTTGCTGTGAACCGCCCTCACCGCAGCGACGTAGCGCTGCGCCTCTTCGGCCGCCGCCACGCGCTCGGCAGGCGTCAGCGCCAGCCACGCCTTCCACGCATCCGGCCGGCTATTGCCGACCGATGTCGGCCACGCCTGCCAGGCTCGCTCGAACGCCTTTTCGACCGCTTTCCGGTTTTCGCCCTCTTCCTCGCCCGCGCGCTCGCGCACACTCACAACTGGAGGTTCTACTGGTGGTTCTATGGCGGTTTGGGTGTCACCGTGACACCCTAAGACGTCGCCGCTGTCACCCTTAGGCGCCTCGTTGTCACCCTGAGATTCCAAGGGTGACACCGTGTCACCCTTGATTTCGGCAGGCTCGTCCGGCTTCCATTTTGCGACCGGCAGCCCCTTCACCACGGCCATATTGAAATCGTAGCGGCGGGTGCTGCCGCGCCCGCGCCCGCCTTCGTCGACGATGACAAGGATTTTCTCGTCTACGAAGTCCGCCAGCACGCGCTGCACGGTGCGCGGCGAAACGTTGCACTGCGCCGCGACCCGCTCGACGCTGGGCCAGATGCCGCGCCCTTCGTCATCGGCGTGGTCGGCGAGCCGAGCGGCGATCAGCTTGCGGCTGGCGCCTCCGAAGTCGCGTTTCCAGACGATGGCCGAACATTCGTTGCTCATCGGCGTCGGCCCTCGCGTCTTCCGGCGCGAACCGACTTGCGAATGCGCAGGCTGATGACGACATGACGCTTGACCCCGAACGCAACGAATTCACGGCGATGCCGCGCTACCACTCGACCCGCGACAAGCACGAGGCAGGCGACGTCATCCTGCCCGGCAACTTCGGCAGGATCATCCTCGAAGGCGGGCCGGGCCATGCCCTCTGGACGCGCGAGATGGCCAACGAGGCTTTCCGCCAGCAGCGGTTCCCGAACAAGCCTTCCCGTCTCTCCTCGACCTTCCACACCGACAACATCGCAACCGCTCGCGCCTACCGGAACCAGCTGACGCCCGGTGACACGATCTACGAGGTGGAGCTGGTCGATCCGGCGGCACCGGTGCATCGCGGCAACATCCACGCCGTCCAGGGCTACCCTGACCAGGGCATGAGCCAGGAGCACGTATTCAACGGCTACTGGACCGGCACCGTCGATTTTAGCGTCGCGGAATACCCCGGCGTCGTCTGGGACGAGTTCGTCAGCCCGTCGCCGCTGCGTGTTCTGAGGATAGTCGAGTAGCGGCTTCATTCCGCCGCCTCCATCATCCGAACAAGCCGAGTTGCGCCGGCGGAGCCGGCGGCGGCGAGGCGTGTTGCGAGAGTGCGGAACGCATATGCCGCTTCCAGCGGGACAACGCCGTTGCCGAGCAGCCGGAGTTCGTCCACACGCGAACCCACATCGGCGGCCACCCCATCAGCCACTCGACGAATAGCGGGTTCAAGCTCCGGCGCTCGCTCGAGGACGTCTCGCCAAGCGTCTCGCTCTGAGGGGCCAGGCGCGAAAAGGCCAAGGCCTGCCCGTCGATCGACGGTCGACGCTTCTCCGGATCGCCATTGTCCCGCGTGTAGCTTCCGAAGACCGTCCGCGGCGTCTTCCATTTCTCGATTTGATGTCGAAGAGAATGCTCGCCAGCCTTCGCCTGGGGCTCCCAGGTCCCGTTCGAGCCGCGCTCCGCATCCATCGCTTGCGGCGTTCGCCACTTGTGCGCCTGCGCCGACAGCGGAACACCACCGCCCTGTCCCGGAGCTTGGTTTGGACTGCCCTTCTCCCCATCCGATGCACGAGGCGTCGACCAAATCGCCGCCATCGTCGGCAGCGACACCCCGGTGCTTGAGCGCTCTACCTTGGCGAAATCCTCGTTCCCCTCCGATGCTCGCGGTGTCGGCCACATCGCCGCGGCGGCCGTCAGGCTGAGATTCCCCCGCGCGAACACCTGGCCGGCCGAGCCGTTCTCCCCGTCCGTCGCGTTCGGCGTCGGCCACGAGAGGACCTGGTTCTGCAGCCCGACCTGCGCCTTCGATCCGTCCGGCCGCCGGCCCGTCGGTGAAGTTCCGGGCATAAGCGTCCGGCCGCCATTCGGGACATCCGGCGTCATCCACTGCGAGGATGAAAAGCCTAGCTCTTTCGTGCTGAGCGCCGACTTCTGCCGCCGTAAACAGTCCTGGTTCAACCGTGAAACCAAGCCGCTGAAGGTCTCGCCAAACCCGCTCGAATCCGCCGCTGAAGAGCATGCCGCGGACGTTCTTGATGAACACAAACCACGGCTGCGACTGGACGATGATGCGCCGGGTCGGGCTCCAGAGGTCGCGCTCGTCCTGCTTACCGAGCCGCTTGCCGGCCTCGCTATGCGGCTGGCACGGGATGCCGCCAATGAGGCCGTCCACGCAGCCACGCCAAGCTCGGCCGTCGAAGGTTCGGGCATCGCTCCACAGAGGAGCCGGATGAAGGAGGCCCTGTTCCATCGCTGCCACCAGGTGCGCGACGGCGAATGCTTCCCTCTCCACCATGCAGACTGCGCGAGCGCCTGGAATTGCCAGCTCGACGCCGAGATCAAGCCCGCCTCCGCCGGTGCAGAGGCTGATGAGGTCGACGCCGGGACGTACAGCCACATTCACGCCGCCCTCCCCTGCACCGGATCGGCGATGCGCCAGCGCTCGCAGGCCTGCCCGCTGCGCAGCGCGGCGAGCCTCGTCTCATAGGCGCCCTGGTCGATCGCCGCGTCGAGCACGGCGAGGTGATGATGCCGCCCGGTGAAGCAGCCGTGCGAGCGGTGCACGCCGATGACCCACAGCCCGAAATGCTGAATGTCGGCGAGGTGCCCCTCGAAATACGCTCCCCATTCGTCGGCGAGCAGCGCCTCGGCCGCGTCGGCCGCATCCTCGATCCGGTCGAACAGCCAGCCCGCCGGCGTCAGCCGCCGGCCGCTGCCGAAATGGTGCAGCGCCCAGCCGCTGCGGATCACCGGCTCGACATCGCGCTTCTGCAGCGAGCGATGCAGCGCCATCTCGGAGCTGTGCCAGGCGCGGCTCTTCTCCGCCTCGTGCCGCTCGATCGCCGCGCGCGTCCCGAACTCGTCGAGCGCGCGCGCCGGCACGATGGCGATGCCGCCGCGCATGCTGACTTCCGACCATTCGCCGCTGCCCCGGTCGAACAGCCAGCGCTGCTCGAAGCCGGCGATCCGGATGGCGGGCGCGCTCATATCTCGCCTCGCCGTCTGGCCTCTTTGGCCTTGCGCAGCAGCCAGGCGAAGGCCGGTCCCGAGCGCTTGAACATCCGGCCCAGCTGCCGATTGGTCAGCGTCGGGCACGCCTCGGCGACGCGCAGCGCCGCCTCGAGCCGCGCCAGCTTCGCCTTCGGATTCTGCGACGTGCCGATGACGGCGGCGAGCGCGATGCCCTGCCGGTCGGCGGCGTCGCGGATCGCGCGCATCGCGCTGTTGCCGTCGGATGCCGGAGCCGCCTCGATCGCGGCGAAATCCGGCAGGCCGGCAATGATCGCCTCGGCTTCGGCCTTCGCCTCGTCGATCAGCCGCGTCGCATCGATCTGCGCCTGCTCGACCGCCTTCGCCGCTTCGGCCAGGCGCGCGCGTGCCGCAGCCTCCGCCTTGCCGAGCACGGTCGCCAGCCGGCGCGCCTCGACCGCGCCGAGCGCCTCGACGACGGCCTGGCTGCGCAATTCGTCCGGAGCCGAGGCCGGCCATTTGGGCTGATAGCTCATGCCCGCTCCCGGTCACCCGGCCCGCCGCAGGCATAGCTCGCCATCTCCCGCCGGGCCTGGTCGAACAGCGGCTGCTTGTGCCGGCCGTCGGGGCCGCGCACGGCGTTCCACTCGGAGCGCCGCACGGCGATGAAGCTCAGGCCGAGGTCGAAGCCGGCGCGCCGGCAGGCCCGTTCGAACAGCGGCCGGTACATCGCCAGATACTTGTCGGGCACCATGAGCAGCACCGCCGCCCGCGCGCGATCGTCGGCCGCGTCGTACATCTGCCGGACGAACGGGTTCATGCTGTCGGTGGCGTGCGTCATCGCGCAAACACCTTTTCGCGCGCGCGCCAAGCCGGCTCGAAATCGCTCAGCCGCTCGTCCATCTGCTCTTCGGTTTCCGGGAACAGATGCGCGTCGTTGACAAGCATCTCGTAGAATTCCCGCCACCAAGTCCGGATGGCAGAATCCGGATGCTTGAAGCCGACGATCTCGGCGGCATGCATGAAGTGCAGCTGGAAGTGATGCGGCAGTTCGTCGACGTGCCTGAGGTAGGTGTCGCGCTGACTGTCGAATGATGCGGCCTTTAGGCGGTCCCAGACCTCGACATTGCCGTCTTCAAGAGCGCGACGCGCGCCTGAGGTGAAGCCCGGATCGAAAGCCGCCGCATGATGGATTTCGTACGGGCCAGTGAAGCTTCCGCCACCACGGACGAATGGGTCGGTCAGCGCTTTTCCGTCAAAGGCGGAGACGAGGATGCAGCGGCGGTACCAACGCAGCAACACCTTCGCCGGATGATCCTTCCGGATGCCGTCGGGTGCCCGGATCGCGGCGAAGAGCACCGACTGCTGCATGATCGTCAGCCCGCAAACCCAAGCCTGCTGCGCCGGAAATCCACTGGTCATGCCCGTGCCTCGTGTTTCACGTGTGCTGAGGTGCAACGTGTTGATTTCGTTGGATCGGGTGGAAGGAAGTAGCGGCGCTCGGAAAGGCCGAAGGCGTCGCACATGGCGAGCACCTTCTCGATGCCGACATTCGTTCCGGAGGATGCGCGAGACAGGTCGGTCGCGGTCACGCCGATCTCTTCTGCGAGCTGGCGAAGCGGCCGGCCTCCGATGGCTTCAAGCACGTCGCGGCCGAAGCGCCGCCAGTCGAACGCGGCCCTCATCGCTGCCCTCCATCATCGGTCAGAGTGATTCCGTGATCGGCGACGACATGGCCGAGCGCAGCCCAAAGCTTCACGCGCGGCTCTGCCTTATCGAGGTGCCCGGCGATGGCCGCGCGCATCTCGAAGACATCGACGCCAGCGACCTTGCGCAGCGGGTTGAGCGCTTTGGTCGCCGGCGCCTTGCTGCCCGAATGCCGGTGCCGGGCATGCAGGAAGAAGCGCAGCATCAGAGGCGAGAAGTCGGGGAGCCTGTGGTGAGCCTGTCGAACCATCATGCCGCCGCCTCCGTTTCGAGCATGGCGAACATGTCGGGCACGGCCCGCCTGGCTTCGGCCTGGCGGCAGTAGTGCAGCCCGTCATGGAAGTAGGTTGCGGAAAGTTCCGAGGCCTGGCCGCGCCGGCCTTTCAGGATGGCGCGGTAGGGCACCGTCATCAGCCCGCCGAACGGGTCGTAGATGACCTCGCCGGCATTCGAGTAGCGGTCGATCAGCCGGTCGACGATGTCGAACTGCAGCGGGCAGACGTGCTTTTCGAGGTTCTTCTGCGCCTGCTGCCCATTCAGCGTCAGCATGCGCACCACGTCGCTCCACACCGCCGGATGTTTCGACGGCGGGTCGAGCGTCATGTAGGTCTTCGAGATGCTGTCCCGCTCCGCCAGCTCTTCGCCGAGCCGCACATGCGCGTCGAAATCGTATGGCGGGCCGCCATCCTCGAAAATCTTCTTGAACAGATGGGTGGTCGATTTGCTGCCCAGCTTCACCAGTTCGGCGGTGACGAGCAGCCGGTTGCCGGACGAAGGCCAGAAGGAATGGGCGTCGAGCTGCCACCGCGCCAAAGTATAACCGCTGCCGGCCACCTGGCTGCGCTTGTCGCCGTCGCTCCATCGCTCGTGGCTGCCGTCGGCCGCGATCACCAGCGGCTTGTCGTGCTCGACCGGCAGGTCGGCGTAGCCTCGTGTCTGGTCGCTTTGCGGGCGGCGGAAGAGCAGCACGTATTCGGGACACCCGACGCCCATCTTCGTGGCGTCCTTCATCATCTCCGAATAGCTGAGCCGATAGGTCTGGTTGTTCTCGCGCACCACGTCGGTGACGACGGTGATCATGCCGAAATACTGGAAGCCGTGCTGCAGGTAGTGAAAGATCGCCTCGGCGTGGAACGGCGAGATCGTCGGCACGCCTTCGCCGGTGACGTTGCCGAACAGCACCCGGTCCTTCACGTGGATGCAGGCCAGCCGGCCGGGCATCAGGATCCGGAAGAGCTCCGGCGTCAGGAAATCCATCTGGCGCCAGAAATGGCCGTTGTCTTCGGTGTGACCGAAATCATTGTAGCTGGCGCAATATTCGAAGTGGTTGGCGAAGGGGATCGAGGTCACGATCTGCCCGACCGACGCGCTCGCTGTCCGCTGCGCCTCGTCCACCGCGTCATTGTGTGCGATGCGGAACAGCGCCCCCTCTTCCACCCGGCGCGTCACGCCGATCGAGCGCGTCAGCACCTCGTCGACGGGCAGGCCCGACAGTCCGTATCTGCGGATGATCTCGGCCATCCGCGCCATCATGGTTTCGTGCTCGGCCCACTTGCCCTCGAGGCTGCGGCGCACCTCGCGCTCGGCCTCCGAATAGATGATGTCGATCGTGCAGGCGTGATGCTGCCCGAAGCGCACGATCCGATGGACGGCCTGTATGAAGTCGTGGAACTTGAAGCCGATGCCGACGAAGATCGCGCGGTGGCAGTGCTTCTGAAAGTTGTTGCCCGCCCCGCTCATCTCCGGCTTGGTGGCGAGGTTTTTGAAACGCCCTTCCTTGAAGCCGACGGCGGTCGCCTCGTTGGCGTCTAGGTCCTGAGAGCCGTAGATCGAACGCACGCCGGGAACCGCCGCCTCGATCGCCTCGCGCTCCGCCTCGAGGTCGTGCCAGAGCACGCGGTGCGCCTCCGGCTCTTCCGCGATCAGCTCGACCATCTTGCCGATGCGCGCCGCCAGGCTGTCCCGCTTCGCCGCCGACGCCTGGCTGACGCCGAGCGCCGTGTTGCGCAACAGCAGGCCCTGCCCGTCGCGATCGTAGCCGGCCGTGCCGTGGTCGATCGGCACCTCGTGCCAGCGCACGGTCACCGGCGGCAGCCGATAGCCCTCGTCGGGAAAGCCGAGGTCGGCCGGGCTCTGCAGGAAGACGGCCCAGCTGTGCACCCACATCCAGAACTCGTCGACCTTGTGCGCATAGAGCGTCAGGTCGCCGGCGGTCTCCGAGTTGCGCTGGAAGAAGCGCGTCAGCGCCTGGCCGGTGTCCATGATGCCGAGGAAGCCGGCATAGTGGATCAGCTCCTTCGTCCGGTTCGGCGAGGGCGTCGCGGTGGCGACGAACTTGAAGCGCACCTTCTCGAACAGCGGCAGGAACGTCTGGAAGGTCTTCGTGCCGTAGCCGCGCAGCACGGCCGCCTCGTCGAGCGAGGCGGCGACGAAGCGCGACACGTCGATCTTGCCGTCGCGCACGCTCTCGTAGTTGGCGAGCCAGATGACGGAATCGTCGTCCCAGTCGATGTCGCCGTCGCGCCGCACGAAGCGCAGCGTCGCCGCATGCTCGCCGGTGAACCGCTCTTCGACCTCGGCGAAGAATTCGTGCCGCACCCCGAGCGGGATCACGATCAGCCGCGGCCCCTTGTGGCGCAGCCCGACGAGCCGCATCAGCTCGATCTGCATGGAGGTCTTGTGCAGGCCGAAGCTGGCGAAGATCGCGCGGCAGCCGCCGCTCGCCGCCCACTTCACGATCGCGCGGCAGTGCGGCGCCAGCCGTGGATTGATCTCGTCGGCCTCGACATGGAAACCGGCAAGCTCGGCCAGCTTGATCTTGCCGCGCAGGAAATCGAGATAGGGATCGCCGGCATGCGCGTTCATGCGGCCCTCGCGAAGATCGTAGCCGCCGTGCTATTCAGCCATCCATGCGGGAGATGGGCACCGGAGATTTCATCGTACTGTTCTGCGCTGGCGCGCTGGGCGGCTTCGCCTTCCTCGCGATTTCCGACTTTGCCATCGTGCGCGCCGATTGGTGCATCGCCGGCGAGGCGGATTGCTTGCGCGAGTGGATCGGCGCTCTCAGCGGCTGGGCGGCGGCAATCGCGGCCGGCGCCACGATCGTCTATCTCGCCGGCCAGATGCGCGAGACGCGCCGCCAGACAGCCTTCCAGATTGGCGACGCCTTTCCGACTGCCGAGTTGGAACGGACCGCGCATTTTGGTCAGGTCGACGTCGTCATAACGAACTGGAACCGACGGACGATCGAGATCATCGACATCCTGCCGATCGAAGGCGTCCGGTTCGGCGAGTCCGAGTTTTTCGACCCCAAACTGAATTCGAAACGAATTGCTGACTTCGGCCGGCCAGGACAGGTCCCGACCTCCTTCACCATCGGCGGCTGGACGGACCGCAACCAACCGGCTCCCTCCGTTCGGGTTCAGGTCCAGATGTTCGGACCTGACGAGGGAGAGATTCAGGGCATCTTCAGAATTCCGGTCGGCGCGCGGATCAAGCTCCGCATCATCGGCGCGAAATACGAGCACCTCGAGCTGCTCGCCCAGAAGCCCGATCACCTGACGATCTGAGCTCATGCCGGCACCGCTCCGGCGGGCGGCGCATCATGGTCCGCCTCGCCGCCCGCCTCGCCCTCAATCATGATGTCGAGCGCCGCGATGAGCGCCTGCCGCCCCGCTTCGCTCTGCATGCCCGTGACGATCAACTCGATCAGTCGCGGGGAGACATCGCGCTCGCTCGCCAGATCAAGAAGCGCCCGCGCGCTGCCGTAGTCGATCTGCAGGCGGCGCTGGAGCCGGCGCGCCGATATCCTTCCCTCCACGACGGACTGCGCGTAGAGCAGCGCTTCCTCTGGATCGGGGGAGCCCTCGCCTACCGGCGGCTGTCCGGTCGCTGGCGAGGGCTCCATCGGCTCATCCTGCGCCGACCGGATTCTTTCACCGGCAGCTTCAAAGCCCCACGCATCCCAGCCCGGCCGCGCGCGCCGCGCGAAAAGCTCCAGCCGCGACACGCCCGGAAACAGCTTTTCAATCGTCTCCGCAAAGACGTCCGGCTTGGCCGAGTGCCTGCCCTTCTTCACCCGGAACACCGTTTCCGGCTGCGAGCCGGGCAAAGGTGAGGCGACGTCGCCACGGCGGCCGATCAGCAGCAGCTCGTGCCGGTCGCGGCCCCAGAAGCCGGTGCCGGCGACTTCCTTGTCCCAGACCCAATGGTGCACATAGGTGAAGCCGCAGGCGGCAAGCACCTTCAGCGCGTCGGGCAGCATCGGGTTGGTGGCCCAGCAGAAGAAGACGGCGGGCGATTCCCCGCCGATCAGTTCGGCCAGCAGCGCGGCGATCTCTTCCGTCGCCATGGTCGGATAGTGGTTTTCCGCGCTCTTCTCCCGGCCGGTCGTTTCCGAGTGCACGGCGAAGCGCCAGGGCGGGTCGGCGTGGTAGACCGCATAGAGCCGGTCGAGCTTGCGCGGCGCGGCCGGCCGCCCGGCCGCGGCGATGCGCTCCATGTTCGCCAGCCGCTCGGCGTGGCGCAGCTCCTGCCGTGCCGCGCGGATTTCCTTCGCCCGCCGGATGATCTCGCGCTCTTCCGCGGCAAGCGCCTCGCGCTGCGCCTCGTGCGCCAAGTCCGACAGCGCCTCGCCGGCGTGAACCGAAACCCGCCCGTCGCGGATCGCCTGCACCAATTCCGCCGAGCCGTGCTCCCGGATGCGCTTGGCCGCAATGACCGCGCGCTCGCTGATCGACAGCCGCTCGGCCGCTTTCCGGGTCGGCAAATTTGCTGACCCGGCCGTGTTCTGGTTGAGCCCATGCTCCCAGTCGACGATCGACGCCGCGACCATGGCGCGCTGGCTGGCCGTCAGGTGCCGCCGGTGCAGATTGTGCGACAGCACGAAGCCGAGCGGATCATCGCCTTCGTAGAACTCGAAAACCGGCTCGACCTGCGCGAACAGGCAGGCGGCGAGCCGGTTGCGCCCGTCAAGCACCATCATCTCGTGGATGACGATCGGCACGCGCTGGCCGTAGGTCACGATGTCGTCCGCCAGCTCCGCGATCTCCTGATCGGGCAGCATGGGGAACAGCTCGGCGAGCGGATGCGCCTTGATCTCGGCGGGTGGCGGGAGGGCGAGCGTCGTCATCAGAACGACCGCGGCGGCACGAACAGGCAGATCGTCTTGCCGTCATCCTTCCCGGCGACCGAGCACCAATGGAACTCGCCGTCCGGTGATTCCTTCACCCGGCTGTCGCCGTAGGGGATGACCTCGCCCGTGCCGTTGATGACGTAACCGCTCGGGCGCTCGCCGATGGCCGACTTCCTCACCTCGCGGCAGTCGTAGCCGGAGCAGCAGGAGAACGGATAAGACCAGCCCCTCGGCGCATCATGCGGCCAGGCCGGCCGGGTCATGAACCAGATCACCGGCCCGCCGACGACGAGCAGATAGAACAGCGCCAGCAGCACCCAGAAGCGGATCGAGCGCAGCATCAGCCCTGCCCTCCCGACCGTATGCCCGCCAGCGCGTCGGCGATCTGGTCGTTGAGCCGGCCGACCTGCGCCTGGATGGCGCGCAGCTGGTCAGCTTCGCTCGGCGTCACCACGCCGTCGCCGCGTGCGCGGATGGTCTCGACCACGAAGCGGCCCGACTGCTCGACGAGCGAAGCGGCCAGCGTTTCCAGCCCGGCAACGGCCTCGCTGCCGGCACCCTTCTCGGCCAGCGTCAGCCCGTTGAACTCGTTCATCAGCCGCGTGATCAGCGGCCGGCCGCAATCGGCCTCGAGCGTCAGGATGACCGGCCGGGGCATCTCGTCGCGGTCGCCGGGGCTGCGCCAGCGCCCCACCGTCGACTTGCCGTAGGACGTCAGCTCGGCGACGCGCTCGATGCCGCCGCACGCATCGATCAGGTCGCGCTGCGCGGCTCGAAAGCGTACGTGCCAGCGCTCGGTCCACTCGGTCATCGTGTTGACTTCCAAAGACAAAAATCCTTCCCGCGCCGGGAAATTCCGGCGTCGTTTCCCGTGGCGGGAAAGGCTCGGTTGATTCAGAAAGCGAGCGTCGGCGTCGGGTTTTTCCCGACGCCCTTCGCCGCTACGGGGGAGCTTCCGGTGTTCTGCTCATGGTCTGCCGCAACGTTTGTGAGATTCGTCGGGCGCAGCCCGCAAGGCCGACCGGCCGTCGCGGCTTATGCCGCGCCCTGCCGGAGCGCCTGCGGCGCGCGAGGCATGATCAACACCGAAGCGCGAGACGTTCGCGCGGATGAAGGGCGGGACGTCGGTCAGGTCGCCGTCGTCGGTGAACAGGGCGGGCGAAGGCGTTCGAGCGCCTTCGCCCATGGCGCAGCTGGGCCGGTCAGGGCACTGCGCCGCCGCGCGATCCCAGGGGAGGATGCTGGCGCGGGAATCGGGTGCTCGTCTCTCCGAGCCGTCACGCCTGATAGCAGGTGGCGTCCCCCGTGCATGGTCCGCCCCATGCGGCCTACTCGCATCTCCCGCCCTGGCGGTGGCGCCTCTGTTCTCGGCGCCGGTGCCAGCGTTGTCCGCGGATGCTTTCGCTACGGGATCGATGAAGTCGGGTTCCGGCACGCCGCAGAAGCGGCGGGCCTTGTAGGCGACATGCTGCGAGCGCGGGATCGGCCTCATGCCCGTTCTCCACAAGCGGAGCGCCGTTCCCGACGCTCCGCTTGCTTCCGGCCGTGGCGTGATTTCCAATTGGTCTGTCGAAACGAAAAGGAATCACGGCCATGGCCGATCTTGAGGAGCATCAACTTCGCCCCGCCTACCTTGCTGGCGTGCTCGAAGCCTTGCGGGGCACCTTGGAAGCGGTTGTCACGCAACTGCCGGAGCGGGCGATGGTCATTGTCGACAACCACGTCAAGCGTCTCTCCGAAGATGCCGAGAAGGAAGCGCGCGAACGACAGACCGATCTGCTTCGCGATCGCGCTTCCGGAATTTACGACACGGTCGAATCGCTGCGCGAAGCTGTGTACATCGCGCTGTCCGATCTTGAGGAAGGCGCGGTCATTCGAACCGTACAGCCCTACCCTATTGCACCGAGCGATATGCTCTACCCCGATAAGGGCTATTGACGGGGAAGCGGCCGGCCTGCTGACGTTGCCAGGCCTTGCGGCGACGAAAGTCGTAGGACACCGAGACGAGCCGCCTGTCCTGCCGCGCGATCCCCTCGGGATAGTCGTCGCCGCCGACAATCCGCCGGCCGCGCCAGCGCAGATAATGTGCGGTGTCCAATGAGACCTCCCCTCATGGTGAGCGTGCCGAACCGTCATGGGTGGACCTCGGCCGGTTCGGGTTCCGTGAGAAAGTCATCGGGCTGGACCAGTCCGCCGGTCGCTTCTCGAATCTGGAGGGCCAGCTCGAGGCCAGGAAGCCGCTCCCGATTGATGATGCGAAGGATCGTTGACGGTGCGACGCCGAGGCTGTCGGCGAAGACCGAGGGCTTGATTCCTTGCTTTTCGAGAAAGCCGGCGAGCGTCATGGCCGCAATGCTTGCCACGCGGCAAATTGATTTGTCAATTGGCAAATTGCCAGCTGGCGGTGGCGCGTTTTTGCCAATTGGCGAATAACAGCACCATGGCCAACCAAATCCGCGCCTTGCGCAAAAAACGCGACATGACGATCGAACAGCTGGCGGAGTTGACCGGCATCTCGACGAGCCACCTGTCGCGCATGGAGAGCGGCTCCCGCGGGCTCAGCCTTGAGTCGGTCATAAGGATCGCTCGCGCCCTAGGAGTCGAGCCGGAAGAGGTCAGCGACGAGTTCGACGCTGCCGACCTTGAGCAGGCAAAAGGCCTCGCCGTATTTGGCAATCACCCACGGAAGAAAGGCGATATCCCTAACTTCACTATCCATGCCGGCATGGGTCCGGGCGGCGCGCTGAGCGTCCAGACTAACCAGGAAGGCGAGGTCTTTTCCGACTATTCGGATGGTTTCTGGAGTTTCCCGGATGCGGTGAAGGCCGGCTGGCGGAAGCTACAAAAGGTATATGCCATGCCGGTCACCGGCGACAGCATGGAGCCGACGCTGAAAAATGGGTCCTACGTCTTCGTCGACACGACGCACACTGTGCCGTCGCCAGAAGACATCTATGCGCTCGACTATGGCGACGGCCTGATGATCAAACGCGTGAAGATGATCCCTCGCACCGACAAGATCATGATCATGTCGGACAACGAGCGCTACGGCTCCGACGAGCTGCTGCGCGAAGATGTGCGAGTCTACGGGAGGGTGGTCGCGTGGTTTCAGTGGAGAGGATAGTGCACTTAGTCGTAGGTCTTGCAACTGCATTGCTTGCGAGCCCGGTGATGGCCGACGACTTCGATTGGTCTGGCTTCTATGTAGGCGCGAATGGCCAGTTTGCGCCCGGCGGCATAGGCCACATTTTCGAATTTTCTGGCGCGCAATTTCCCCACCGGACAACAAATATTGATCACAGCTTCGGTGAGCACGAAAGCGGCTTAGGAGGCGGGTTGCAAGCTGGCTACCTCTGGCCAGTAGCCCATCGTTTTTTTGGAGGCTTTGAGGTCGAGGCGGCCGCCTTAAGGACGGGGTCCTTTTCGACCGGGGCGTTGTTGGAGCAAGATGCTCCAACTCTGATCCTGCAGCGCTTGCATAACGTAAGAGTAGCAACGTCGATCGACGGCTACGGCTCTGTTACCGCACGCATGGGGTTGAGCGAAGGTCGGATGCTGCTCTACGCCGCGGCCGGCATTGCCGTCGCGAGGGTTTCCACGGTCGTGCTCTATCGCGGCTACACTTACAACTATCTAAACTCGTCAGTCGCGTCACACGAAGGCGGCAAAGCGCGCCGTTCGACCGTCGTGTCGTGGGCGGGAGCCCTTGGCCTGGAATACGCCATCACAGATGCGCTTGCGATCAGAGGGGAGTACGGCATCCTGGATCTCGGCAATCAGAGCGTATCCATCGCTGATGGGTTTAGTGTCGACGTCGGGCGCTACGCCCACCTCGTCAAACTGGGCTTCAATCTGCGCTTCTAAGCCAAATGGCAAATTGCCACTTGTCAAATAGTTTGCCATCTGGCAAATATCACTCCATCGAAACCCGTTCGATGGAGCGAAATCGTGAATCCCCTCACCAGCATCCAGGTCTTTGCCGGCCACGAACTGCCTCTGCCTGAGAAGGCCGAGTGGAGCGGCGCGCTGCGGCGGCTGCTTGCGCTCAACCGCGACATGGAGCCGGAAGACGTCGCCGCATTGAAGCGCGACCTGAAGGCGCGCGGCTTTCATCGCCTCGGCGGCGGCGCGGCGCAGGCCTTCACCATCGCCACGGCCGCGTTCGTCGAGAGCCAGCCGCGTCCGGTCGCCAAGACCGTGCCCGAGCGCATGGCCGAGACGATGATCGAGCTGGCGGCCAACGGCCGCATCGTCGATGCGCAGGCGCTCCGCCAGGCCGGGTTCACCAGCGCCGAGATCGAGAAGCACGGCATCGACGCCGCCGACCGCGCCACCGCGCACGCACGCGGCGAGCTTGCCGAGGCGGCCTGATCATGCGCTCGAATCTGAGGCAGGTGGGCGATCTCTCGCCACAGGCACATCCAAGGATCACACTGACGATCTGGTCAGGCGGTCGCATCGCGGAGCATTCGCTCTCGATTGACGGGGAAGGCTTCAGCGCTCGCGCCTACCTGTCCCGCGTCGACATGCTCAAGCTTCGCGATCTGATCGACAACGCGCTGTCGCCGGCGGCTGCATCTCCGATGGAGAAGGCCGATGCGTGACATGCGCGACCTGCTCGACCTAGCGCAGGACCTCGCGTCGCTGCTCACCGCCGCCGCTTTCGTGATCGGCGGCGCGCTCTTCCTCGCAGGGATTTCGTGATGCGCGAGCCCTGCCATCTCTGGCCCGAGTGCCATTGCGCCCAATGCGCCTGCGCCATGCACCCGGAACCGGCCGGCCGGCGCTTCATGGCCAGGATGATCGGCGCGCTTCTGATCGCCGCCATCCTCGGCATGGGTGCCATGTACCTGCTCGGAGTAAGCCCATGATCGTCTACAACGTCGGCCGCCACTGGTTCTCGAAGAAGGAACTCGCCGATACCTATCGCAAGGCGGTTCACCTGCCGCCGTCGGCGATAGAGAAGATCGAGGTCAGCGACCGCGATCAGCTCTGCGCGCTGCTGAATGCGTTGTGCGAGCCGCAGGTCTTCGGTGCGGCCGCAGCGGAGATCGTTCCCGCTCCCGTCCTCGATCGCGCCTACGTCGATCCCGGCTTCGACCTGATCGACGTAGTGCCGCTTTTCCTCCGCCGCGATCACGCCCGCCGCAACGGCTTGCCGGAGCCACTGCGATGATCTCGGCCCATTGCCAAATCTGCCACGGCCCGCGCGAGTTCGAGCACCTGCACGACACCGCCCACGGCCTGCCCGGCACGCACATGGCCGGCTCCGAGCGCTTCCAGTGCTCGACCTGCCGCACCGCTGTCCACGTCGACGACAATGGCGGCCGCTTCTTCTTCCAGCTCGACGGCGAGGACCATGTCGATGGCTGATCGCGCCTATCTGGAGCGGCTGACCCGCGAACTGAACGATCAGGGCAAACTGATCGAGGCCGGCTGGGTCGGGCTCCGCCTCGCCGCGATACCTCTCGACGCGCCAGCCGACCAGCTCGACGACACCCGCGCCGCATTCTTCGCCGGAGCGGCACACCTGTTCTCGTCGATCATGACCGTGCTCGACCCCGGCGACGAGCCCACCGAGCGCGACCTGAAACGTCTCACGCTCATCCAGACCGAGCTTGATGTCTTCATCAAGGATTGGTCGCTGCGCCACGGCATTGCCGAAGGGAGCGCCTGATGCAGATCGGCCGCATCGAAGGTTGCACGCGCGTGCTTGGCAAGAGCCAGGGCTACCTTGGCCTGCCGTTGCGCGACGTAATCATCAACGACACGGTCACGGGACCGGACACGCCCGCGATGGAAACGGCTTGGCTGCCCACGCCGAGGGAGATCGCCGCGATAGTCGCCGGCGCACCCGTCATCCTCCGCATCATCGGTACGTCGCACCCTCCGGTGATGCTCGACGTCGGCGAGGTACCCGGCAATGGCTGACAACACCGCGATCGAGTGGACCGATGCGACGTGGAATCCCGTCGTCGGCTGCAGTGCTCCCTGCCATGCCGAAATCTACCTCGACGTTCTGAAAACCGAGTGGCCGGAGCGCTGGAAGCGCCAGTACCCGCGCATCTGCGACGAAGTGAAACCCCTCAAGCAACGGAAAGATTAGAGCGATGCCTCGCAAGTCGAAGGCGGCCGTGAAGGCCGAAGCCGTGCCTGCCGAAAAGCCAGCCCCGATCATCGCCTACAAGGGCTTCGACGCCGACCTGAAATGCCAGGGCTTTCAGTACACGATTGGAGGCACATTCACCCACCCCGGCGAAGTTGTGTGTTGCCCCACTGCCAACGATATCGCCCGCGGGGCCGGCGGCTTCCACGCCTGCGAGCACCCGCTCAACGTCTTCCGCTATTATCCGCCGGCGACGAGCCGCTATGCGACGGTGGAGCTCGGCGGCGAGACGAAGCGCCAGGGGGACGACACGAAGATCGCCGCGGCCGAGATCACGATCAAGGCCGAGTTGCGCCTGCCCGAGCTGATTGCCGCCGCGATCAAATACGTCTTCGATCGCGTCACCTGGGTGAAGGGCGACTTTGCCACGGGCGCGCGCGAAGGCGCCAAGAACACCCGCGATCGAGGCGCTGCCACCGCATCGGGTGACCAGGGCGCTGCCACCGCATCGGGTACGAAGGGCGCTGCCACCGCATCGGGCACGTGGGGCGCTGCCACCGCATCGGGGGTCGGAGGCGCTGCCACCGCATCGGGCACGCGGGGCGCTGCCACCGCATCCGGCGAAGAGGGCGCTGCCACCGCATCGGGCACGTGGGGCGCTGCCACCGCATCGGGTGACCAGGGCGCTGCCACCGCATCCGGCTGGCAGGGCGCTGCCACCGCATCAGGCACGCGGGGCGCTGCCACCGCATCCGGCGAAGAGGGCGCTGCCACCGCATCGGGTGAGCGGGGCGCTGCCACCGCATCGGGTGAGCGGGGCGCTGCCACCGCATCGGGCACGTGGGGCGCTGCCACCGCATCGGGCACGCGGGGCGCTGCCACCGCATCGGGCACGTGGGGCGCTGCCACCGCATCCGGCGAAGAGGGCGCTGCCACCGCATCCGGCTGGCAGGGCGCTGCCACCGCATCGGGTACGCGGGGCGCTGCCACCGCATCCGGCTGGCAGGGCGCTGCCACCGCATCGGGCTACGGAGGCGCTGCCACCGCATCCGGCTGGCAGGGCGCTGCCACCGCATCGGGGGTCGGAGGCGCTGCCACCGCATCCGGAAAACATTCGACCGCGAGCGCGACCGGCGTCGAAGGCAAGGCGCGCGGCGAGGAAGGATCAGCCCTCTTCCTGGTCGAGCGCTCGCCCTATGAAGGCACGATCCGCAACGTCTGGTCGGGCATCGTCGGGCGCGCCGATATCAAGCCGATGGTCTGGTACCGCCTGGTCGACGGCAAGCCGGTCGAGGTGGAATGAAAAAGCCCCAGCAGAGCTGGGCGACAAGGCCCCTGCCACCGGTCACGGTCGCCGACCTTGAGCGGTGGCTGGACATGACGGCGCGCTACATGGTGAAGGCCGGCAAGCGCGCCGATCTTTATCTTCCGATCTGGCAGATGCTCGAGGAAGAGCTGGAGAAGCTGCGCGTCGCCGAGGCCGCGCTCGCCGCGGCGCGCGCCCGCCTCACACGATCGCCGGATCGAACGGCAGCATGATCTTCAACATCTGCTTGCGCCGCCAGGCGAGCCCGCCGCCGCTGCCGTAGCGCGGCCGGTCGAGCGCATGCCCCATCAGGATGCGCCGCAGTTCCTCGTCGACGTCGCCTTCCTTCATCCGATCTTCGTAAGAATGCCGGAAAGAATAGAGCGTGTGCGCTTTTGTCGGCAGCAGCGAATTCGCGCGCATGAACTTGTTGATGGCCGCAGAAAGCTGCGTCTCGCGGTCCCTGTACATCGGGAAACCTTTGGCTGCATGACGCTGCGCCGAGGCGAGCGCGACGCCGACCAGCGGCACCAGGCGCCTGGATGATTCCGTCTTGATCTCGCGCGGGTTTTCCGGGTCGAGCCGCGGCTCGATCGAGATGTGCGGCACCTTGTGCGACAGGCGGAACTGCACGGGATCGAGGTTGGCGATCTCGCTCGGCCGGGCGCCGCTTTCGATCATGATCAGCAGGATGCCGCGCGCCTCGTCGTTCATAGTCGCGAGCGCGCCTAGCTTCAGCACGCGATCCTTCACCCATTCGGCGGGAATCGTCGGCCGGGTGCGCTTGATCTTGATGGCGAAGCCAAAGCCGGCGAACGGATTCGGCCGATCCATCTCGCCCATGTGCCGGAAATACGCTTCGTAGAGCACGCGCAGATTGCCGATGTCGCGGTTGCCAGACGAGGCGGAGGCCGTCGCCGGCCCCTCCTGCGGCGCGATGCGCTTCAGCCAGTAGGTGTAGACGCGCCGGCCGTGGTCGGCATTGATGTCGCCCATCGCGAGATCGCCGTTGAGCTCGACGAACTTGTTGACCGCCCGCTGCTTCACCTTCCGCCACTGCCGGCGCTGCGGCACGCTCTTGGCGATCAGTTCCGGCGCGACGATCTCGTCGCAGTACATGGTGAAGGCCTGCGTGATCGTCGTGGCCGGCACGTCGACCATGCCGAGCAGAGCCGGATAGTCGACGTCGGGCGTGCTGCTCTCGTCGACCTGGCGCAGGCGCCGCTGCACCTCGACGAAGCCGGAACGGCGCAGCTCCTGCGAGGAATGGAAATGGAAGCCATAGGCCTCGACGCGCTTCACCGCCGCTTCGTAGCGCCGGCGGGCCGGATCCGTGACGCCGTCTTCGAGGAACGATCCCCAGAGCGCATCGTCGGCCGCCTCGAGCATGTCGCGCTTCTTGCGTGCAAGCACCAGGTCGTCGGTCTTGAGCGCGATGCGGATGATCGGCGCGCGGCTGTCGAGCGCGGCCACGGCCGTGGGCACGCGTCGCTTGTAGAAGTAATTGTCGCTGAAGAGCTTGGAGAGATACCGGTCGGGATCGTTGCGGGCGAGATTCCTGCCCATGCGCGCACCCTACAAAACGCCACAAGATGTCCTGATATGTGGCATGTTTTGTGGCATGAAACGGTGCGCAAAATCAAGTGGCCTGCCAAAGCAGGCCAGAAAGAATCATTAAATCAATACGTTGATGGAGCGGGGATGTCAGCGTTTTGGTGCGGTCGAGAAGACTCGAACTTCCACGGGTTGCCCCACAGCGACCTCAACGCTGCGCGTCTACCAATTCCGCCACGACCGCACGCCGCGAAGGGGCCGGTTCAACCGGCCCGGCGCATGTAGCAAATCGCCTCCGGCGAAACAAGGGAGGTTTTCGGCTGAAATGCCGCGCCAACTGGACGTTTCCCTGTCCAACCTCCATATTCGGCAGACCGTTCCCGAAGGCCCTTCCCACGTGAGCGTACGCAGCCTCGACCCCCAACAGCATTTCCTGCCGGTGCCCGGCTCGGCGCCGGTCGAATGGCTGGTCGAGCCGGGCCTTACGCCCTACCCCGCCGCGCTCGCCTTCATGGACGACCGTGCCGAGAAAATCCGCGACGGTCGCGCCGGCGAAATGGTGTGGCTGGTGGAGCACCCGCCGCTCTACACCGCCGGCACATCGGCCAAGGCGGCCGACCTGCTCGACGGTGCCCGCTTCCCCGTCTTCGACGCCGGCCGCGGCGGTGAATACACCTATCACGGGCCGGGACAGCGCGTGGCTTACGTGATGCTCGACCTCAAGCGCCGGCGCGAGGATGTGCGCGCCTTCGTAGGCGCGCTGGAAGAATGGATCATCCGGGCGCTCGCCGCCTTCACCGTGCGCGGCGAACGGCGAGCCGATCGCGTCGGCGTCTGGGTGGCCCGGCCCGACCAGCCTCCCCTGCCCGACGGCCGGCCGGCCGAGGACAAGATCGCCGCGATCGGCATCCGCTTGCGCCGTTGGGTGAGCTTTCACGGCATCGCTATCAATGTCGAGCCGGAGCTCGCGCATTTCTCCGGCATCGTGCCCTGCGGCGTGCGCGGTTACGGCGTGACCAGCCTCGTCGATCTCGGCCTGCCGGTCACCTTGCCCGACCTCGATGTCGCGCTGAAGCAGGCTTTCGCCGAGCTGTTCGGCCCGGTTCGCCCTATCTCCCCCTTGGTGGGGGAGATAGCTGTTCCGGGGTTTGGCAAAGCCAAACCCCTGGAACTGCTTGAGAGGGGCGCCTGACGGGCGGCGCGTTTCTGTTTCGAGACGCAGCGCGCTTCAGACCCCCTCTCAAGCAATTCTAAGGACTTGGCGAAGGGCCAAGTCCCAAGAATTGCTATCTCCCCCGCCAGGGGGGAGATAGGCGCCAATGTGAGGGGAACTGCAGATGATGAAACGAATGATGCTTGCGGCGCTGTTGTTGACGCTCGCGACCGCGGCCTTCGCGCAATCGGGCGACGTGATTGCGCCTGAGCCGGACACAGGCAGCGAAGACAAGGCAGCGGTCGTCGCGAAGAAGCAGATGGTGGTGGCCGCCAATCCGCTGGCCGCCGAGGCAGGCCTGGAGGCGCTACGCGAAGGCGGCAGTGCGGCCGACGCGCTGGTCGCGGTGCAGACCGTGCTCGGCCTGGTCGAGCCGCAGTCTTCCGGCCTCGGCGGCGGTGCCTTCGTCGTCTGGTACGATGCCGGCACGAAACTGGTGACCAGCTTCAACGCGCGCGAGACCGCGCCGGCAGCAGCAAAGCCTGATCTCTTCCTCGGCGCCGACGGCAAGCCGATGGATTTCTATACGGCTGTCGTCGGCGGGCGCTCGGTCGGCGTGCCCGGCGTGCCGCTGCTTCTGCAGACATTGCACAGCCGCTACGGCAAGCTGCCATGGGAGGCCGGCTTCGACCAGGCCATCGCGCTTGCCGAAAAAGGTTTTGCCGTCTCCCCCCGCCTCAACGCCCTCATTGCCGACGACATCGACGCGCTGGCGAGCGAGCCGGCTGCAAAAGCCTATTTCCTCGACGCGGCAGGCCAGCCGCTGGCGGTCGGAACCACGCTGCGCAATCCGGAATATGCCGAGACCCTGAAGCTGTTGGCCAAGGGGGGCGCCGGCGCCTTCTACTCGGGGCCGCTGGCCGGGAAGATCGTCGCTGCGGTGACTGGCCACCCGACCAACCCCGGCGGCATGACGCTGGCAGACCTCGCCGGCTATGAGGTCCGCGAATATGCGGCCGTCTGCCAGCCTTATCGCGGCTTCGATGTCTGCGGCATGGGTCCGCCATCGTCGGGCGGCATCGCGATTGGCCAGATCCTCGGCATGATCGAACCGTTCGAGATCGGCACGCTCGGCAAGGACGATCCGGAGAGCTGGCGCATCATCGGCGACGCGACGCGACTGGCCTTTGCCGACCGCGGCCGCTACGTCGCCGATTTCGACTTCGTCTCGATCCCGAAGGGCCTGCTCAATGCCGACTATCTCGCCGCCCGCTCGGCGCTGCTCAGGCGCCCGACTGCGCTGCCGTCGGAAGCGGTGACCGCCGGCGATCCGCCCTGGGACAAGGCGGAGCTGCGCATCGACGGTTTCTCCTACGAATTGCCGTCGACCTCGCACATCACCATCGTCGACGCGGCCGGCAACGTCGCCGCCATGACAACCTCGATCGAAACCGCCTTCGGCTCCCACCAGATGGTGGCCGGCTTCCTGCTCAACAACCAGCTTACCGATTTCTCATTCTCGCCGCAGGACAACGGTGCGGCGGTGGCGAACCGGGTCGAGCCGGGCAAGCGGCCTCGCTCGTCGATGTCGCCGACCATCGTGCTCAAAGACGGAAAGCCGGTCTTCGCGCTCGGCTCGCCGGGCGGCTCCAGCATCATTCCTTACGTCGCCACCGCGCTGATCGCCCTCATCGACTGGAAACTCGACATGCAGCAGGCGATCTCGCTTCCGCATCTGGCGAACCGCTTTGGCACCTACCAGGTCGAGGCCGGAACCTCTGCCGAAGCTTTCATCGACGAGCTCACGGCGCTCGGCTTCAAGGCGGAAGCCGCCGACATGAACTCCGGCCTGCACGGCATCGCCATCACGGCTGACGGCCTTGTCGGCGGCGCCGACCCTCGCCGCGAGGGTGTGGCTATCGGCGACTAGCGCCCTTTCCTTCCCCCTGTGGGAAGGTGGATCGGCGCGCTTGCGCGCCGAGACGGTTCAGCGGTGTTGGAAGCAATGACGCGTTGACGGTGGCGCTCCTCAGAGCGCTCCGATCCACATGGCCATGCCGACGATGAAGGTGCTCATGCAAAGCAGCGAGACGACATCCTGAAAGAACTCGGTCATCGGACCCTCCGTTTTCCCGTATGTTCTTTCTATGTTCCTTCTATGTTCGCGTCAAGCCGAAGTGATTTGCCCCCGCTCCGGCCCGGACGGAGGGTTAGTGCCGGGTTAACGACCGCTCGGGCGTATTTAGAAAGTTGCTTTTCCAGCAGCCGTCGGGCGGCCTCTTTGCCTGAAGTGCCCGGCGCAGCACAGCGATGTCCTCGCCGGCGAGCGCCGTCCCGCTCAAGCAGCCACCACCTTGCCTTCGCCGAGCGTCACCCGCCGGTCCATGCGTGCGGCAAGCTCGTGATTGTGCGTGGCGATCAGTGCGGCGAGACCCGACTGACGCACAAGCGCCTCCAGCGCCTCGAAAACATAGAGCGCCGTATTCGGGTCGAGATTTCCGGTCGGCTCGTCGGCAAGCAGAAGCAGTGGAGCGTTGGCCACGGCGCGCGCGATGGCCACGCGCTGCTGCTCGCCGCCGGAAAGCTCGGACGGCCGGTGGCTGCCGCGATGCCCGATCTTCATGTAGTCCAGCAACTGCCCTGCCCGCTCGCGCGCGTCGGGGCGAGGCAGCCCGCGTATCAGCTGCGGCATCATGATGTTTTCCAGCGCGGAAAACTCCGGCAGCAAATGGTGGAACTGGTAGACGAAGCCGATATCGTTGCGGCGCACCGCCGTGCGCTCTTCGTCGGAGAGCTTTCCGCACGCACGCCCCGCCACCGTCACCTCGCCCGCGTCCGGCCGCTCGAGCAGGCCGGCAAGGTGCAGCAGCGTCGATTTGCCGGCGCCCGACGGCGCCACCAGCGCGACGATCTCGCCGCGGCTGAGCGTGAGGTCGGCCTTGTTCAGGATGGTGAGCTTGCGCTCCCCCTGCACATAGTGGCGTTCGACCGCCTTGAGCTCGATGACGACGCTCACTCGTACCTCAGCGCTTCGACAGGATCGAGCCGGGCAGCGCGCCAGGCCGGAAAGAGCGTCGCGAGGAAGGAGAGCACCAGCGCCATGACGATGACCGAGATAGTCTCGCCCGGATCGAGCTTGGCCGGCAACTGGGAGAGGAAATAGAGTTCCGGGTTGAACAGCGTCGTACCGGAAAGCCAGGAGAAGAACTGCCGGATCGACTCCGCGTTGAGGCAAAGCACGAGGCCGAGGATGACGCCGGCAAGCGTGCCGGTGAAGCCGATCGCGGCGCCTGTCATCAGGAAGATGCGCATGATCGCGCTGCGTGTCGCGCCCATGGTGCGCAGGATCGCGATGTCGTGCGCCTTGTCCTTCACCAGCATGACGAGGCCGGAGATGATGTTGAGCGCGGCAACGAGCACGATCAGCGTCAGGATCATGAACATGACGTTGCGCTCGACCTGCAGCGCCGAGAAGAAGGTCTGGTTGCGCTGGCGCCAGTCGCTGATGAAGAGCGGCCGCTGCGCGGCATCTTCGATCAGCGGCTTGAGCGAGTCGAGATTGTCCGGATCGGCGACGAACACCTCGATCAGCTGCGCCCGGTCCTCCATGTTGAAATAGAGCTGCGCCTCGCCGAGCGGCATGTAGACCACCGAGGCGTCATATTCCGACATACCCACTTCGAAGATTGCGGAGATCGGATAGGCTTTCGTGCGCGGCGTCGTTCCGAAAGGCGTGACGTCGCCTTCGGGCGAGATCAGCGTGACGGAATCGCCGAGCACCAGGCCGAGGTTGTCGGCAAGCCGCGACCCGATCGCGACAGTCTCGGAGCCGTCGAAGCCGACGAGCGAGCCCTGCTTGATGTTGTTGGCGACAAGCTCGAGCCGGCCAAGATCCTCGCCGGTTATGCCGCGCACCAGGGCGCCGCTGCCCACCCCGATGCGTCCCGAGGCGAAAGCCTGCCCATCGATCAGCGGGATTGCGGCGGTGACCCCGGGGATCGCGGCGATCCGGGTCGCGACCTCGGCGTAGTCGTCGAGCGGCGAGTCGATCGGCTGGATGATAAGATGGCCGTTGACGCCCATGATGCGGGTCATCAGCTCGGCGCGAAAACCGTTCATGACCGCCATCACGGTGATCAGCGTCGCCACCCCGAGCATGATGCCGACGAAGGAGATGACGGCGATGACTGAGATGAAGGCTTCCTTGCGCCGCGCTCGCAGATAGCGCCAGGCGACCAGCCGCTCGAAGGTCGAGAACGGGCCGGCGCCCGCCGCCCGCGGCTTCGCCGCCTTCTGCGCACTCCCGGCCGTCGCCGCAACCATGGTCATCCCTTGCCGCCGAACCTCGCCAACGCCACCGCCACCGGTAGCGTCTCGCGCTCGCCTGACCGGCGGTTCTTGATCTCGACCTCGCCGGCGGCCACCCCACGCGGCCCGACGATCACCTGCCAGGGCAGGCCGATCAGGTCGGCGGTGGCGAACTTTGCGCCGGCACGCCCGTCCGTGTCGTCGTAGAGCACGTCGCACCCGGCGGCGGTGAAGGCTGCGTAAAGCTCTTCGGCCACCCGGTCGCAATCGGCGTCGCCGGCCTTCATGTTGATCAGCGCAATGTCGAAAGGCGCCACCGATTCAGGCCAGATGATGCCGTTGTCGTCATGGAAGGCCTCGATGAGAGCAGCGACGAGGCGGCTCGGCCCGATGCCGTAGGATCCCATGGAAACGAACCGCTCCTTGCCGTCCGGGCCGGCAACGGTCGCCCCGAAGGGTTTGGAGTATTTGTCGCCAAAGTGGAAGATGTGGCCGACCTCGATGCCGCGCGCCGACAGCCGCTGATCTTGCGCAATCCCGGCCCAGGCCGTCTCGTCGTGCATCTCGTCGGTGGCCGCGTAAGGCGTCGTCCATTGCTTCACGATGCCGCCGATCTCTGCATCATTGCCGAAGTCGGTGTCCTCGCCGGGAACGGCCAGGCCGAGGAAATCGCGGTGGCAAAAGACCTGGCTCTCGCCGGTATCGGCAAGGATGATGAATTCGTGGCTGAGGTCGCCGCCGATCGGCCCGGTGTCGGCGCGCATCGGAATGGCCTGCAGGCCGAGCCGCGTGAAGGTCCGGAGATAAGAAACGAACATGCGGTTGTAGGCTGCACGCGCGCCTTCGTAATCCAGATCGAAGGAATATGCGTCCTTCATCAGGAACTCCCTCGAGCGCATCACGCCGAAGCGCGGCCTGACCTCGTCGCGGAACTTCCACTGTATGTGGTAGAGATTGAGCGGCAGGTCGCGGTAGGATTTCACATAGGAACGGAAGATCTCCGTGACCATTTCCTCGTTGGTCGGGCCGTAGAGCATGTCGCGCTCGTGCCGGTCCTTGATGCGCAGCATCTCCTTGCCGTAGTCGTCATAACGACCGCTCTCGCGCCACAGATCGGCGGACTGGATCGTGGGCATGAGGATTTCGAGCGCACCCGCCCGGTCCTGCTCCTCGCGGATGATGGTGCAGACCTTGTCCAGCACGCGCTTTCCAAGCGGCAGCCACGAGAACGATCCGGCCGCCTGCTGGCGGATCATGCCGGCGCGCAGCATCAGGCGATGCGAGACGATCTCGGCCTCGCGGGGCGTCTCTTTCAGGATGGGCAGGAAGTAGCGTGACAGACGCATGCAAAAGTCCAGTGGGGTCGGGTACGCGGGAGGCGCGGGAATCGGCGCGCGGCGGAAAAATGTCCGGGCTTCATAGCCATTTCATGGCTTGATGGAAACCCGAACCCACTGCCCGCCGTGCCCCAACCCGGCCTGATCGAAGCGAAGGCAGAACCTGCCGTTCGATTGTGCAGCGCAACACAGGAAAGCCGACTTCAAGAGAAAAATCCACGTGACATTTTCGAACACGTTGGTCTAATGTACCGCCATAATCGAGAGGGCAGAGAACAATCTGCCTCCGTTGCGCGGTCAAAGTCTTGGGAGGATGCGATCTAGGCGCGCTTCAGTCGCTGCCGCCGGATACCGGAAACAGATCGGACGCGTTCAAATTGCAAGGCTTCGGCCTTGCATTTTTTTTGGGCGTTCCTCTTCACTGCCTCCTCACTCGCGGTTGCGGGAGACGGCAATTCTTGGCGCGGCACAGTCAAGCTGCGACATTGCTTGAGGTGCGCTTTGCGCCCGCATCGATTGCGCCATCTTCAGCCGACAAAAAGTTCTCTTTCGGTCAAAGATTGACCGGCTTTTGCCGGCATCCCTGGCTGACGCGACGGCAAGTCTTGTGTTGCGTCGCCCAACCCAGGCGGGCATAGATCGCCCGTTCCCTTCATCCCTCATTGGTCGTTTTGGGAGGCCAAGTCGATGACATCTACCAAACACGGAATTCTTGCCTCGCTCGCCTTGGCGCTCGCGGTTACGGCGCTGCCGGCGCTCGCCCAGGAGACCAAGCCCGAAGCCGATCCGCGCTCGCGCACGCCTGATGCCCGCGCCCGCCTGATCGAGCGCAACAAGGGCGAGCAGCCGCGCGTGCTCGGCGGCACCGAGGTCAAGAAGGGCGAGTACCCCTTCCAGGTCGCGCTGATGGACACGGGCCGTCTCTCCGACGACCCCAACTCGCAGTATGAATCGCAGTTCTGCGGCGGCACGCTGATCTCGCCGGAATGGGTGCTGACGGCTGCGCATTGCATGGTCAACGACATCGGCGAGCTCTATCCGGTCGAGTCGAACACGGTCCTGATCGGCGCCACCACGCTGCTCGAAGGCAAGCGCTACGTCGCCAAGGAAGTGTACGTGCACGAGGGTTACAACCCCATGATCTTCGACAACGACATCGCGTTGATCCGCCTTGGCACCAAGGTCGATGCGCCGTTCGTGAAGCTCAATGATGGCTCGATCTCGACGGATGACGGCAAGGCCACGGTCATCGGCTGGGGTCTCAAGGAGGACGGCACCGCGCCGGTCGACCTGCGCAAGGGCGAGATCGGCATGTATCCGAACAACACCTGCAATGAAGGCATCCGCGGTTATTATGCGGCCGGCCTCGAGCAGACGCTGCGCGACCAGGGCATGTACATCAAGCTCTCCGACGCGGCCATTTCTGAAGCGATGCCCGTGCTGTCGAAGGGCATCGGCGACCCACTGACCACGCAGATGGTCTGCGCCGGCACGCCGAGCGGCGAGGTTTCGTCCTGCCATGGCGACAGTGGCGGCCCGCTGATCGTCTCCGGCAAGGACGGCCCCGTCCAAGTCGGCATCGTGAGCTGGGGCGCCGGCCCGATGAACGCCGAGATGTTCTGCGGCCACGAGAACGCCTACGCCGTGTTCGCCCGCGTCACATCCTTCAGGGATTGGATCAAAGGCAAGACCGGAATCTGAGCCGCATTGCGCGAACAGGAAGGGGCGACGAGGCGGCCGGGGTTCTCCCCGGCCGTTTTCGTTTCGCGCCGGTTGTCTCTCCCCTGATGGAGAAGATGGCAATTCTTGCTTGGCAAAGCCAAGCTACAGCATGTCTCCCAAAAAGTGGCCCCGGTTTTGGGATCAAGACATGCGCAAAATCAAAGACCTAAAGCATGTCTCTCGAAGTGTCCTACAGCGCAGCCCGTGCAATCTCTTGGGCCCTATCGTGCTTCCGGCGCGATCCGCGGCAGGTCTTCGATCGAGTAGCCGAGCACGTCGATCAGCACATAGACCGCCCCGAAGAGAAGCGTCGTCACGATGGTCGTGCGGATCACGGCCCGCAGCATGTGGCGCCCTGCGGGTGCGCTCGGCACCGTGCCAAGCGTCACGTCGCCCTCATCGTCCTGTGTGCGCAGGCTGAAAGGCAGCATCGCAAACAAGACGAGCCACCAGGCGACGAAGTAACTGGCGATGTAAAAAGTCCAGCTCATCGCTTCAGGCTTGCTCCAGCTCGACCAGCGTGCCGGCGAAATCCTTGGGATGCAGGAAAAGCACCGGCTTGCCGTGCGCGCCGATCTTCGGATTGCCGTCGCCGAGCACGCGGGCGCCTGCCGCCTTGAGGCGGTCGCGCGCGGCAAGAATGTCATCGACCTCATAGCAGACGTGATGCATGCCGCCGGCCGAGCTCTTTTCGAGGAACGCGGCGATCGGCGAGTTGTCGCCAAGCGGCTCCAGCAGTTCGACCTTCGTGTTGCCGAGGTCGACGAACACGACGGTCACGCCATGTTCAGGCAGCGCCTGCGGCGCGCTGACCTTGCCGCCGAGCGTGTCGCGATAGATGGCCGTCGCCGCCTTCAGGTCCGGCACGGCGATGGCGACATGGTTGAGGCGTCCGAGCATGATGGTGAATGGTCAATAGTGAATGGTGAATGGTTGCGGCGAATGGCGAATGGCATCTGGTGACTGGCGGCTCCAAGGCCGACCATTCACCATTTTACCATTCACCATTCACCGCGTCACAAAAACCGTCACGAGCGGCTTCTTGTCCCAGGCATCGTTTGCCGCGGAGCGCACGGCGCGCCGCACCGATTCCTGGATGAGGTCGAGATCCTTGCGGCGCTGGCGCGGGATGCTTTCGACCGCGCCGATCGCGGCTTCGAGCATGAGGTCCTCCAGCGGCTCGCCGCGCCTGTCGGCAGCAGCGACCCCGATGGCGACGATGTCGGGCTCGCCGGCAAGCTCGTAGCGGTCGTCGAGTACGACGTTGACCGCCACATGGCCGGCGAAAGACAGCCGGCGGCGGTCCTTGATGCCCATCGCCGTCTCGTCCCCGAGCAGCTTGCCGTCCTTGTAGAGCCGGCCGAACGGCACCTGGTCGATGATCTCGGCAGCGCCAGGGAAAAGCCGCAGCATGTCGCCATTGCGCACCTGCACCACTTCCGGCACGCCGGCCGTGGCCGCGAGCGACCCATGCGCCACGAGGTGTGCCGCCTCGCCGTGCACCGGCACGGAAACGCGCGGACGCGTCCATTCATACATGCGCCGAAGCTCGGCGCGGCGCGGATGGCCGGACACGTGCACCAGCGCGTCGCCGTCCTCGATTACCTTCATGCCGCGGTCGATCAGGCGGTTCTTGATCTCCAGGATCGCCTTCTCGTTGCCGGGAATGGTGCGCGAAGAAAAGATGACCATGTCGCCGGGCGTGAGCTGCGTTGCCTTCATCTCGTCGCGCGAAAGCTTTGCGAGTGCGGCGACCGGTTCGCCCTGGCTGCCGGTGCACAGAATCACCAGCTCCTTGCGGGGAACCAGCGCGTATTCCTCCTCGGCAATGAACTCGGGCAGGCCGTCCATGTAACCGAGCTCGGTCGAGACATCGATGACGCGTTTCAGCGAGCGGCCGAGCACCAGCACCTTGCGGCCGGCATCGCGCGCCGCCTCCGCCACCAGCCGGACGCGCCCGACATTGGAGGAGAACGTCGTGACCGCGACCCGGCCGGGCGCTTCCTGGATGAGCTTCTTCAGGCTTTCGCCGACCGCCTGTTCGGACGGCGACTCGCCCTCTCGCATCGCGTTGGTGGAATCGCACACGAGCGCCAGCACGCCCGCCTGCCCCAGCGCCCGCAGCCGCGCTTCGTCCGTCGGCGGCCCGATCTCCGGCGTCGGATCGATCTTCCAGTCGCCGGTGTGGATGAAGGTCCCGGCGCCGCAGGTGATCGCCAGCGCCATCGGCTCGGGGATCGAGTGCGCGACGGGAATGGCCTCGATCGTGAACGGGCCGACTGTGAACGTCTCGCCGGCGCGATAGATGGTGATCGGCACCTCTTTCGGCGCGCCCGGCTCCGACATCCGCTTCGCTTCGAGCAGGCCGGCGGTGAAGGGCGACATGAAGCACGGCACCTTCAATTTCGGCCACACGTCGAGCAGCGCGCCGTAATGGTCCTCGTGCGCGTGCGTGATCACGATGCCATGCAAGCGGGAGAGCTCGCCCTCGATAAAGCGCGTGTCGGCGATCACCAGATCGACGCCGGGAAGCTCCGGGCCGGGAAAGGTGACGCCGCAATCGACCACGATCCATTCGCGTGCATTCGCCGGACCGTAGCCGTAGAGGGCAAGGTTCATGCCGATCTCGCCGACGCCGCCCAGCGGCACGAAGACCAGTTCGCTGTTGTCGCTCACGCCGCTTCCTCTCAACTCGTCATGGCCGAGGCCACCGCCCCGAAATGCACATCGCCCGCCGCGATCCGCAACGTCTCACCCGCGCGGTTGCGGATGACGAAGCGGCAATCCTCGTCGATTGTCTCGAACACGCCGCGCACGACATTGCCGTCGACGCGCACCGCCACCTCGCCTCCGAGACCGGCCGCGCTTTTCAGCCAGCGCTGGCGGATGGCGGCAAGCCCCCTGCCCTGATCCCAGATTCGCGCATTGACGCTCCAGGCATCGGACAGCGCCAGGAACAATGTCTCCGCATCGGCCTTGGAGCCGAGCGCACGCAGCGACGTCGCCGGGTAAGGCAGATCATCGGGATGCGCCACCACATTGACGCCGATGCCGACCGCAATGCCGTGCCGGTCGCCGTCGAGCATCGTCGATTCGAGCAGGATGCCGGCGAGCTTGGCTCCGCCGGCGAGCACGTCGTTTGGCCATTTGAGCTCGAAGCGCGTGTTGCCGGCGCCGCTGCCGCCATCCGGGGCAATCGCCACGCGGCCGCCGGGCACGGTGGCCGCGAGCGCATCGGCGAGCGACAGGCCGGCGACGAAACCGAGCGTTGCCAGGATGCGCAGCTCGCCCTGCGCGACGATCAGCAGCGTTGCCGCAAGGTTGCCATGCGGCGTCGCCCAGGCACGGCCGCGGCGCCCACGTCCGCTTTCCTGCTCGCGTGCTACGATCCAGAGGTTTCCAACGTCGCCACCACGCGCGTGCTCGAGCGCCAGCGCGTTGGTCGAGCCCACCCGATCATGCGCTTCAAGACGGTAGCCGTCCTGGAGTGAAGTTGGAGCGAGCGAGAAAACCGCCATCAGGTCTCAGAAGAAGGTCTTCGCTGCTGCCGCGGCCATCTGACCGACAAAGCCACCGAAGAGCACATAGAACAGCACGAAGGCGCCGGACAGGCCGAGCACGGCACGCAGCTCGCCGGCCATCGGCTGGAAGGCGCCGACCGGCTCGTCGAACCACATGAGCTTGATGATGCGCAGGTAATAGAAGGCGCCCACGACGGAGGCGAGCACGCCGATCACGGCCAACGCATAGAGCTCGGCGTCGATCGCTGCGAGGAACACATACCATTTCGCCCAGAAACCGGCGAGCGGCGGGATGCCGGCGAGCGAGAACATCAGGATTGTGAGGATCGTCGCCATCACCGGGTTGGTGGCGGAGAGCCCGGCGAGATCGGCAATCTCCTCGACTTGTCTGTTGTTGCGTCGCATGGCGAGGATGAAGGCGAAGGTGCCAAGCGTCATCACCATGTAGATCAGCATGTAGATGGCAACGCCGCGAATGCCGGCCTCGCTGTTGGAGGCAAGCCCGATCAGCGCGAAGCCGACATGGCCGATGGAGGAATAGGCCATCAGGCGCTTGATGTTCCTCTGGCCGATGGCCGCGAAGGAGCCGAGCGCCATCGAGGCGATGGCGATGAAGACGACGATCTGCTGCCAGTCGGCGACGATCGGCTCGAAGGCCTCCATGGTGACGCGCACGACCAGCGCCATCGCGGCCATTTTCGGCGCTGCGGCGAGGAAAGCCGTCACCGGGGTCGGCGCGCCCTCGTAGACGTCGGGCGTCCACATGTGGAACGGCACGGCCGAGAGCTTGAAGGCAAGTCCGGCAAGCACGAAGACGAGGCCGAAGACCAGGCCGAGCTGACGCTCGCTGCCGCCGAGTGCGGCGGCGATCGCGTCGAAGCCGGTATTGCCGGTGTAACCGTAGACCAGGCTGATGCCATAGAGCAGCATGCCCGAGGACAGCGCGCCGAGCACGAAGTACTTCAGGCCCGCCTCGCTCGAGCGCAGATTGTCGCGGTTGAAGGCGGCAAGCACGTAGATCGCCAGCGACTGGAGTTCCAGCCCGAGATAGAGGGTCATCATGTTGCCGGCCGAGATCATCAGCAGCATGCCGAGCGTCGACAGCACGATCAGCACCGGAAATTCGAACTTGTCGAACTTCTGCTCGCGGGCGAAGCCGACGGCCATGATCAGCGCTACCGCCGAGCCGGCGAGCGACAGCAGCTTCATGAAGCGGGCGAACGGATCGGAGATGAAGGCGTCGCCAAAAGCGCGCCCATCCTCGCCCATCAGCACGATCCAGGCGCCGGCCGCGATCAGCAGCAGCGCCGAAAGCGTCGTCACCAGGCCGCTCGAACGGTCGCCGGCAAAGACGCCGAGCATCAGGAGCAGCATGGCGCCGACCGCCAGGATCAGTTCCGGCATCAGCAGGGTCAGGCTCTGGACCAGTTCGGGGTTCATCGTCTGGGTCCGTCAGTTTGCCGCCGCGGTGGCCGCGCCGGTTGAGATCGAGTTGACCAGCGCATCGACCGACGCCGCCGTGGCATCGAGAATCGGTGCCGGGTAGACGCCAAAGAAGATGACGAGCAGCACCAGCGGATAGATGATCGCCTTCTCGCGCGCCGAGAGATCGAGCAGGCCCTTCAGGCTCTCCTTGGTGAGCGCGCCAAAGATCACGCGCCGGTAGAGCCAGAGTGCATAGGCCGCGGAGAGGATCACGCCGAGGGTCGCGAACAGCGCCACCCATGTGTTGACCTTGAAGATTCCGACAAGCGTCAGGAATTCGCCGATGAACCCGCTTGTGCCGGGCAGGCCGACATTGGCGAGCGTGAAGACCAGGAACACGACCGCATATTTCGGCATGTTGTTGACGAGGCCGCCATAGGCCGCGATCTCGCGCGTGTGCATCCGGTCATAGATGACGCCGACGCAGAGGAAGAGCGCGCCCGAGACGAGGCCGTGCGAGAGCATTTGGAAAATGGCGCCCTGGATACCTTCCTGGTTCATGGCGAAGGTGCCCATCGTCACGTAGCCCATATGGGCGACGGAGGAATAGGCGATCAGCTTCTTCATGTCCTCCTGCATCAGCGCGACCAGCGAGGTGTAGATGATCGCCACCACCGACAGCGTGAACACGAAAGGCGCGAAGAACTCCGATGCCTCCGTGAACATCGGCAGCGAGAAGCGCAGGAAGCCGTAACCGCCCATCTTCAGCAGGATGCCGGCCAGGATGACGGAACCTGCCGTCGGCGCCTCGACGTGCGCGTCGGGCAGCCAGGTATGCACCGGCCACATCGGCATCTTCACCGCGAAGGAGGCGAAGAAGGCCAGCCATAGCCAGATCTGCATGTTGGCCGGGAAGTCGTATTTCAAGAGCTCGGTGATGTCGGTCGTGCCTGACTGCCAGAACATCGCCATGATGGCGAGCAGCATCAGCACGGAGCCGAGCAGCGTGTAGAGGAAGAACTTGAAGCTGGCATAGACGCGCCGCTTGCCGCCCCACACGCCGATGATGATGAACATCGGGATCAGGCCGCCTTCGAAGAAGACGTAGAAGAGCACGATGTCGAGCGCGCAGAAGACGCCGATCATCAGCGTCTCGAGCAGCAGGAAGGCGATCATGTAGTCCTTGACCCGCTCGTCGATCGCTTCCCAGGAAGCAAGGATGCAGAGCGGCATCAGGAAGGTCGTCAGGATGACGAACAGCATGGAAATGCCGTCGACGCCCATGTGGTAGGAAATGCCCGAGTCGAGCCAGTCGGTCTTCTCGACCATCTGGAAGCCCGGATTGGCGGTATCGAAACCGATCCAGATCAGCAGCGACAGCAGGAAGGTGACGACGGTCGTGATCAGCGCGATCGAGCGGATGTTCCTGCGTGCCGCCTCGCCCTCGTCCCGAATGAACAGGATGAGCAGGACGCCGACCAGCGGCAGGAAGGTGACCGCCGAAAGGATGGGCCAGTCGACCATCAGAAGCTGCTCCCGAGCATCATCCAGGTGACCAGCGCGGCAATGCCGATCAGCATCACGAAGGCGTAGTGGTAGAGATAGCCGGTCTGCAGCTTCACCACCCGGTTGGTGACGTCGACCACCCGCGCCGAGATGCCGTCAGGCCCGAAGCCGTCGATCAGCCAGCCGTCGCCCTTCTTCCACAGGAAGCGGCCGAGGCGCTTGGCCGGGTTGACGAAAAGGAAGTCGTAGAGCTCATCGAAATACCACTTGTTGAGCAGGAAGGCGTAGAGCCCGCGATGCTGCTCGGCGAGCCGCTTCGGCGTTTGCGGCGAGCGGATGTAGAACTGCCAGGCAAACAGGAAACCGACGATCATCGCCACGAACGGCGCGAGCTTCACCCAGAACGGCACCTCATGCACGTCGTGCAGGATGTGGTTGTCCGGCAGGGTGAACAATGCTCCCTTCCAGAAATGCTCATAACCTTCGCCGATGAAGAACTCGAAGAAAAGCACGCCGGCAAACAGCGCGCCGGCAGCGAGCACCGCGAGCGGCAGCAGCATCACCGGCGGCGATTCGTGCACGTGATGCATGACGTCATGGCTGGCGCGCGGCCGGCCGTGGAAGGTCATATGGATCAGCCGCCATGAGTAGAAGCTGGTGAAGACGGCGGCGATGACGAGCAGCAGGAAGGAGATGCCGGCGACCGCATTATGGCCGGCAAAGGCCCCTTCGATGATGGCGTCCTTGGAGAAGAAGCCGGCCGTGCCGATGATCGTCGCCGGAATGCCGACGCCGGTGAGCGCCAGCGTGCCGATGATCATCGCCCAGTAGGTGTAGGGAATGAGTTTCCTCAAGCCGCCCATCTTGCGCATGTCCTGCTCGTCGGAGACGGCGTGGATGACCGAGCCGGAGCCTAGGAAGAGCAGCGCCTTGAAGAAAGCGTGCGTGAACAGGTGGAAGATCGCGGCCGAATAGAAGCCGAGGCCAAGCGCCACGAACATGTAGCCGAGCTGCGAGCAGGTCGAATAGGCGATGACGCGCTTGATGTCGTTCTGCACCAGGCCGACGGTGGCGGCGAAGAAGGCGGTGAAGGCGCCGACGAAGGTCACGACGGTCAGCGCCGTGTGCGAATATTCGAAGATCGGCGACAGCCGCGCCAGCATGAACACGCCGGCGGTTACCATGGTGGCGGCGTGGATCAGGGCGGAGACGGGCGTCGGGCCTTCCATGGCATCCGGCAGCCATGTGTGCAGCGGCACCTGCGCCGACTTGCCCATCGCGCCCATGAAAAGCAGCAGGCAGACGATGGTGAGCGCGGATGCGCGGTCGAGCTCGTAGCCGAGGAAGTTGAGCACGGTTTCGGCATGCGGCGCGGCTTCGGCCGCAGCGCCTTCGGCGCCATGGCCGGCGCCAGCCGGCAGGAAGCTCGCGACATTGGCGAAGATGGTCGAGAAATCGACCGAGCCGAACAGCACGAACACGCCGAATATGCCGAGCGCGAAGCCGAAATCGCCGACGCGGTTGACGACGAACGCCTTGATCGCGGCGGCGTTGGCTGATGGCTTCTTGTACCAGAAGCCGATCAGCAGATAGGAGGCGAGGCCGACACCCTCCCAGCCGAAGAACATCTGGACGAGGTTGTCCGATGTCACCAGCATCAGCATGGCGAAGGTGAAGAGCGACAGGTAGGCGAAGAAGCGCGGCCGGTGCGGGTCGTGGTGCATGTAGCCGATCGAGTAGATGTGCACCAGGGCCGAGACGGTGTTGACCACCACCAGCATCACCACGGTGAGCGTGTCGATGCGCAGCGCCCAGGCGGCCTGCAGCGCGCCGGAATCGATGAAACGCAGCACCGGCACGGTGAAGGCTTCCGTATCGGTGAAGGCGACGGCAAAGAAGGCAACCCAAGACAGCACCGCCGAGATCACCAGGAATCCGGAGGTGATGTATTCGGACGCGCGCGCGCCGAGCGACTTGCCGAACAGGCCGACGATCAGGAAACCGGCAAGCGGCAGGAAGACGATGGCTTGATACATGGCCCGCGCGTCAGCCCTTCATCATGTTCACGTCTTCGACCGCGATCGAGCCGCGGTTGCGGAAGAACACCACCAGGATCGCCAGGCCGATGGCAGCCTCTGCCGCGGCGACCGTCAGCACGAAGAGCGCGAACACCTGGCCCACGAGGTCGTTCAGCGCCGCCGAGAAGGCGACGAAGTTGAGATTGACCGCGAGCAGGATGAGCTCGATCGACATCAGGATGACGATGACGTTCTTGCGGTTCAGGAAGATGCCGAAGACGCCGAGCGTGAAGAGGATGGCGGAGAGCGTGAGATAGTGGCCGATGCCGACGGTCATGGTCAGATCCCCTTCCCCGTCTCGACTTTCTTGACTTCGACCGCCGTGGCCGGCGTGCGCGCGACCTGCGCGGCGATGTTCTGCCGCTTCACGCCTTCCTTGTGCCGCAGCGTCAGCACGATCGCGCCGATCATCGCGACCAGCAGCACCATGCCGGCGATCTGGAAGTAGAAGATGTAATCGGTGTAGAGGATGTCGCCGAGCGCGGCGGTGTTATGCCGCTGCGTTAGGTCCGGCATCGGCTCGGCCACGCTGCTGGCGAGCTCGGGCGAGAAGGCGTAGCCGCCGACCACCACGACCAGCTCTGCCGCCAGGATGAGCCCGACCAGGGCGCCGATCGGCGCATATTGCAGGGCGCCGCGCTTCAGTTCGGCGAAATCGACGTCGAGCATCATCACGACGAAGAGGAAGAGCACCGCGACCGCGCCGACATAGACGACGAGCAGGATCATCGCCAGGAACTCGGCGCCGGTGAGCAGGAACAGCGCCGCTGCGTTGAAGAAGGTGAGGATCAGGTAGAGGACGGAATGGACCGGATTGCGGGCGGCAATGACCATGAACGCCGCCGCCACTGCGACGAAGGCGAACAGGTAGAAAAATACCGCCTCTAGGCCGTTGAGCATGGGTTCCCCGTTCAAGCCCGGAAAGCCGGTTTCCGGCTCTCCGCTGCGGTGTTGGCCGCCGCCTCCGGCCGGCCCGCGCCGCGTGTTCCTTAGACGAGCCGCCACGGCCCGTCCATCATTCACTTGCCTTCTCCCCGCCTGCGGGAAGAAGCTGCCCGAAGGGCGGATGGGGGGCAGCGCCGACGCCCCCGACCCGGCTCCGGCGCAAGCCTTGCCGACTCGGCGCCGCCCCTCTTCTGCCTGCCGGCATCTTCTCCCCGTATACGGGGAGAAGACCGCTACCGATACGGCGAGTCGAGCGCGATGTTGCGCGCGAGCTCGCGCTCCCATCGGTCGCCGTTGGCGAGCAGCTTGTCCTTGTCGTAGTAGAGTTCCTCGCGCGTCTCGGTCGCGAACTCGAAATTCGGCCCCTCGACGATGGCGTCGACCGGGCAGGCTTCCTGGCAGAAGCCGCAATAGATGCATTTCACCATGTCGATGTCGTAACGCACGGTGCGGCGCGTGCCGTCATTGCGGCGCGGTCCGGCCTCGATGGTGATCGCCTGGGCCGGGCAGATTGCCTCGCACAGCTTGCAGGCGATGCAGCGCTCTTCGCCGTTGGGGTAGCGGCGCAATGCATGCTCGCCGCGGAAGCGTGGGCTGATCGGCCCCTTCTCGTGCGGGTAGTTGAGCGTCGCTTTTGGCGCAAAGAACTGCCGCATGGACAGGAAGAAGGCGCCGACGAATTCGCGGAGCAACAGCGACTTGGCGGCCTGGGCTAGCGCTGACATCAATCAATCTCCCGTAAGCAGCCAGCCGGCGACTGCGCCGATGACCGGGAACAGGACGAGGTCGATCGCCCCCGTCACGTTGAGAACGCGTTTCGTCTCGCTGAGTTCGACGCGACCCTCGAGCGCCTTCAGCGCGATGTAGCTGACGATCCCGATGCCGAGCCCGGCCAGCGCTCCGATGACGATGCCCGACATCAGGCGAGCTCCAGCACTTTGAGGACCGCCGCGGTGACGACCACCATGGCGAGCGAGATCGGCAGGAACACCTTCCAGCCGAGCCGCATCAGTTGGTCGTAGCGGTAGCGCGGCACGAACGCCTTCACCATCGCGAACATGAAGAACACGAAGGTGACCTTGAGCACGAACCAGATGACGCCCGGGATCCAGGTGAAGGGCGCAAAGTCGAATGGCGGCAGCCAGCCTCCAAGGAAGAGAATGGTGGTAAGCGCGCACATCAGCACGATCGCCACATACTCGCCGAGGAAGAACAGCAGGAACGGCGTGGACGAATATTCGATCATGTGGCCGGCGACGAGTTCCGACTCAGCCTCGACCAGGTCGAAGGGCGGCCGGTTCGTCTCGGCCAGGGCCGAGATGAAGAACACGATGAACATCGGGAAAAGCCCGAGCCAGTGCCAGTCGAGAAGCGTGTTGGGCAGCCCGAGCCGCGTGCCGATGCCGTCCTGCTGCGACAGCACGATGTCGGTAAGGTTCAGCGAGCCGACGCAGAGCAGCACGGTGATGATGACGAAGCCGATCGAGACCTCGTAGGACACCATCTGCGCGGCCGAGCGCAGCGCGCCGAGGAAGGGATACTTCGAGTTCGAGGCCCAGCCGCCCATGATCACTCCATAGACCTCGAGCGAGGAGATGGCGAAGACGTAGAGGATGCCGACATTGATGTTGGCGACCGCCCATCCGGCATCGACCGGGATCACGGCCCAGGCAGCGAGCGCCAGAACGGCCGAGACGAGCGGCGCAAGCAGGAACACGCCCTTGTTGGCGCCGGACGGAATGACCGGCTCCTTGACCACGAACTTCAGGAGGTCGGCAAAGGACTGCAGCAGCCCCCACGGACCGACGACGTTCGGCCCGCGGCGCAGTTGCACGGCGGCCCAGACCTTGCGGTCGGCATAGAGCAGATACGCCACGAAGATCAGCAGTATGACGATCAGCGCGACCGAATGGGCGAGCACGATCAACGCCGGCAGCACGTAAAAGTCGAAGAAGGAATCCATGCCTTACTCCGCCGCCTGCCGGAAGCCGTTCTTCGCCAGCGCGGAGCATTCGGCCATGACGGCCGAGGCACGCGCGATCGGGTTGGTGAGGTAGAAGTCGCCGACCGGCGAGCGGAACGGCTCCTTCGAGAAGGTCCCGCCCAGGCCGGCCGCCTTTTCGGCGCCGCTGACGTCGGCGACCGCGATCTGATCGATCCTGCCGAAATGCGGATGCTCGGCATAAAGCTTGCCGCGAAGCTCGGCCAGCGAATCGAAGGGCAGCTTCTTGCCGAGCACGTCCGACAGCGCGCGCAGGATTGCCCAGTCCTCGCGCGCATTGCCTGGCGCGAAGCCGGCTCGGTTCGTCATCTGCACGCGGCCTTCGGTGTTGACGTAGGTGCCGGATTTTTCGGTGTAGGCCGCACCCGGCAGGATCACGTCGGCGCGATGCGCACCGGCATCGCCATGTGTGCCGATGTAGACGACGAAAGCGCTCCTGGCCGGCGCGAGGTCGAGCTCATCGGCGCCGAGCAGAAAGAGCACCTCCGCTCCACCATTCAGCATCGCCGCGACGTCCTTGCCGCCTTGCCCCGGCACGAAGCCGAGATCGAGGCCACCCACGCGCGCCGCGGCGGTGTGGAGCACGGCAAAGCCGTTCCACTCTGCCGTCACCGCGCCAACCGCTTGCGCAAGCTTGGCGGCCTGGCCGAGCACGGCCGCGCCGTCGCCGCGGGCGAGAGCCCCCTGCCCGACGATGATCAGCGGCTTCTTCGCATTCTTCAGCGTCTCGAAGAAGGAGCCGTTGCCGGCGACGAGGTCCTTCAGCGTATCCGTGCCGGCGCCGAGCGACTGGTACTCGTAACGCGTGTCGCCGACGTCGCCGATCACGCCGACCGGCAGGTTACCGACGCGCCAGCGCTTGCGGATGCGCGCGTTCAGCACCGAAGCCTCGTAGCGTGGGTTGGCGCCGATGATCAGCACCGCGTCCGCCTGCTCGATGCCTTCGATGGTCGGGTTGAAGATGTAGCTCGAACGGCCGAGCGACGGGTCGAGCACGGTGCCATCCTGCCGGCAGTCGATGTTCTGCGAGCCGAGTGCCTGCATGAGCAGCTTCAGCGCATACATTTCCTCGACCGCGGCGAGATCGCCGGCGATCGCGCCAAGGCGGTCGGGTGCGATCTTGGCCACCGCGTCCTTGATCGCAGCAAATGCCTCGGGCCAGCTCGCCTGCGCCAGGCGGCCGCCCTTGCGCACATAGGGACGATCGAGGCGCTGGGTGCGCAGCCCGTCCCAGATGAAGCGGGTCTTGTCGGAGATCCACTCCTCGTTGATCGCCTCGTTGGTGCGCGGCAGGATCCTCATCACCTCGCGGCCGCGCGTATCGACACGGATGGCCGAGCCGACTGCATCCATGACGTCGATCGATTCTGTCTTGCCGAGCTCCCACGGCCGCGCCTGGAAGGCGTAGGGTTTTGAGGTCAGCGCGCCGACCGGGCAGAGGTCGATGACATTGCCCTGCAGTTCCGACGTCATCGCCTGTTCGAGATAGGTGGTGATCTCGGCGTCCTCGCCGCGGCCGATCAGGCCGAGCTCGGAGATGCCGGCCACCTCGGTGGTGAAACGGACGCACCGCGTGCAATGGATGCAGCGGTTCATGATCGTCTTCACCAGCGGGCCGATATACTTGTCTTCGACTGCGCGCTTGTTCTCGTGATAGCGCGAGGAATCGACGCCGAATGCCATTGCCTGATCCTGCAGGTCGCATTCGCCGCCCTGGTCGCAGATCGGGCAATCGAGCGGATGGTTGATGAGCAGGAACTCCATCACGCCTTCGCGCGCCTTCTTCACCATCGGCGTGTTGGTGAACATTTCGGGCGGCTCGCCATTCGGGCCGGGGCGCAGATCTTTCACGCCCATGGCGCAGGAGGCCTGCGGTTTTGGCGGCCCGCCCTTCACCTCGATCAGGCACATGCGGCAGTTGCCGGCGATCGACAGCCGCTCGTGGAAGCAGAAGCGCGGGATCTCCGCACCGCCAGCTTCCGCCGCCTGCAGGAGCGTAAAATGGTCGGGTACCTCGATCTCTTTCCCGTCGACCTTAAGCTTCGCCATTCTCATTCTTTCCCGGTCAGGCGCAGCGCGCCTGCTGCCAGAGTTTTACGTGCGGCAGGTGCGACCAGCCGAACGCGAAATCGCTATCGCCGTGCGCGTCGAGATGGTCAAGCCGCGCCTTTGCCTCGGCGACACTCGGCTCGTGCCCTTCCTCCACCCACCACATGACGAAATGCTGCTTTTCCATAAGCGAAAACCATTCGGCCCGCCGCTGGTAGAATCGTTTGTGCACCGTGTTCCATACGAAGCGCTCGAGGTGCTCCGGCGACTGCCACACCGACATGTTGACGATCACCGCGGCATCGTCGAAGGCGCGGATGTCGAGGGCGTCCGCCCCGCCATCATCCACCAGCCGCCACACGAAACCTTCCGATCGCTCGGCGATGCCGTTCACCAGCGCGAGGTTGTCGGCGAAATCGGCGACGCGGGGGTCCTCGAAATCGTACTTCAGCCTGGCGATGTTGAGCTGGGCGAGGTGCATGGCTCAGGCCCGCCCCCTGCCGCGGCCGAGCGCCGCAGCCTGCTCGACCCAACGGTCGCGCCCGATCCGTCCGGAAAAGCCGAGATGATCGTCGAGCCAGGCGATCTCCGCCGGCGACCATGCCGCGATCTGTGCATAGGTCCAGATGCCGAGCCCGTTCAGCACCGTCTCGAGTTTCGGTCCGATGCCCGTGATCTTCTTCAGATCGTCGGGCTTCCTCGGCTTCGCCATCGCCGCCGGGGCCCCGGCCGGTGCTGTCACCGGCGCTGCTCCCGCGACTCCCGGCTCCATGGCCTTCGGCGCAGTCTCGGCCGACGCCTCGGCCACCTCGCGCGCGACCCGCTTGGCCTTGGCGATCAACGTCCTGGTGGTCGCTTCGGCACGTTTGGCGGCGCTGCTTCTGGCATCGGCGGCCACGCCTTCGGCCAGCCGCCCCATCGTCTCGGCTGCTGCCGACATCGTCCCGAGCCACAGCCCAAGGCCCTGGCTCACCAGCCCGAGCCCCAGCGCGGACACGGCCGCGACCGCCGCCACCGGGTGAACCGTGAGGTTCACGAGCCCGGCAACGTCATGCGGCAGCTTCGCGGCTGGTTCCGTCATCCCTGTCGCTCGCTTTCGTCCCCCGTCCGCTCGCGCGAATCGTTCGGGTCCGTCTTGTTGAGCATGTGCTCGCGCCCCGCGCGCATCCCATGCTGCGTGGTCCGCATCAGCCTGTGCGTTTCGCCCGTCATCGCCTACTCCGCCGCGACCAGCACCGGCTCGGCCCGGTGGGCGTTGCGCGAGAATTCGTCGATGCGCCGCTCGACCTCATGGCGGAAGTGCCGCATCAGGCCCTGGATCGGCCAGGCGGCCGCATCACCCAGCGCGCAGATCGTGTGACCCTCGACCTGCTTGGTGACATCGAGCAGCATGTCGATCTCGCGCTTCTGCGCCTCGCCGCGCACCAACCGCTCCATCACGCGCCACATCCAGCCCGTGCCTTCGCGGCAGGGCGTGCACTGGCCGCAGCTCTCGTGTTTGTAGAAATACGAAAGCCGCGCGATCGCCTTCACCACGTCGGTCGATTTGTCCATGACGATCACGGCGGCCGTGCCGAGGCCGGACTTGAGATCGCGCAACGCGTCGAAATCCATCGGCGCGTCGATGATCTGCTCGGCCGGCACCAGCGGTACCGAGGCGCCGCCGGGAATGACGGCAAGCAGGTTGTCCCAGCCGCCGCGAATGCCGCCGCAGTGCTTGTCGATCAGCTCGCGGAACGGGATCGACATCGCCTCTTCCACCGTGCACGGACTGTTCACGTGGCCGGAGACGCAGAAAAGTTTCGTCCCCGCATTGTTCGGCCGGCCGAACGACATGAACCAGGCCGCGCCGCGCCGCAGGATGGTCGGCGCCACCGCGATCGATTCGACGTTGTTGACCGTCGTCGGGCAGCCATAGAGGCCGACATTGGCCGGGAAAGGCGGTTTCAGCCGCGGCTGGCCCTTCTTGCCCTCCAGGCTTTCGAGCAGCGCCGTCTCTTCGCCGCAGATATAGGCGCCGGCGCCGTGGTGGACATAGATTTCGAAATCGTAGCCGTTGAGATTGTCCTTGCCGATGAGGCGCGCCTCATAAGCCTCGTCCACCGCGCGCTGCAGCGCCTCGCGCTCGCGGATGAACTCGCCGCGCACGTAGATGTAGGCCGCGATCGCGCCCATGGCGAAGCCGGCGATCAGGCAGCCTTCGACCAGCGTATGCGGATCGTGCCTCAGAATATCGCGGTCCTTGCAGGTGCCGGGCTCGGACTCGTCGGCATTGACGACGAGATAGGCCGGGCGGCCGTCGCTCTGCTTCGGCATGAACGACCATTTGAGGCCGGTTGGGAAGCCGGCGCCACCGCGGCCGCGCAGGCCCGAAGCCTTCATCTCGTTGACGATCCAGTCGCGGCCCTTGGCGATTATTTCCCTGGTGCCGTCCCAGTGTCCGCGCGCCATTGCGCCGGCGAGCGAACGGTCGAACTGGCCGTAGATGTTTGTGAAGATGCGGTCTTTGTCCTGGAGCAAGGTCAGGCCCTTCTAAGCTTCGGCGAGATGATCGCCCAGGCGAGCGCGCCCACGCCGGCCGCGATCGCTGATTCGATGCCGTCGTCCCAGGGCATCTCGACGAGCCGACGCAGCCCTTCGAGCAGGAGCTCCGCAACGACGATGCAGACGGCAAGCACGATGACGCTGACGACGGTGATGTTCATGGCGCCCTCCCCCTACTTCGGCTCCCGGCCGAAGACTTTCCTGTATTCCTCCACCCCGCCGCGGGCGAGCGCATCGGCCTGCTTCATCCAGTCCTCGCGCTCGATCCGGCCGCGGAAGCTCAAATAGCCGTCAACCCAGGCGCGCTCGGCCGGCGTCCATGCCGCAATCTGGGCAAAGCTGTAGATGCCGAGCGACTGCAGCGTGCTCTCGATCTTCGGCCCGATGCCGGTGATCAGTTGCAGATCGTCCGGCGCCGCCGGCTTGTCGATGCCTTTCGGCCGGTCCGGGTCGTCGAGCGAGGGTTTCGCGGTCGCCTCTGCGGCCGGCTTGGCTTCGCGTTGCCGCTCTTCCTTCGCGGCCGCAGCGTCATGCTTCGGCGGCGCGACGCTTGCGGCAGCTTCCGCCGCCGGCGCGACCTTCACGGCCGACGGCGAATTCACCGCCGGGCTCGTCTCGACCGCGGACGTTTCCGGCTTGCCGGCATTGGACGGCGCGACGGGCGGCTCGGCCTGCACGGCAGCCGCTGCGGCTTCGGCCCTGGCGCGTGCCTCGGCGTCGCGCGTCGACTTGAGCACGGCCGTCTCGTCGGAGAGCGAGGTCATGCCGGAGATCGGCGCCGAAACGGTGCGGCCATTCTGCGGCCCGACCGGCACGGAAGCGCCCTCGCCCTTCTCGAACAGGTCGATGATCTCGCCAAGCCGCTCGGGTGTCAGGTCCTCAAAGGTGTCCTTGAAGATCATGACCATCGGCGCGTTGACGCAGGCGCCGAGGCACTCGACCTCTTCCCAGGAGAGCGTGCCGGCCGCGTTGGTGTGGAAAGGATCGTGATGGATCTTCGAGCGGCAAACCTCGATCAGCGCCTCGGCGCCGCTCAGCATGCAGGGCGTCGTGCCGCAGACCTGCACATGCGCGCGCGTGCCGACCGGGTTCAGCTGGTACTGCGTGTAGAAGGTCGCGACCTCGAGCACGCGGATGTACGGCATGGCGAGCCGATTGGCGATCTGTTCGATCGCGGCCTTGGTGACCCAGCCTTCCTGCTCCTGCGCGATCATCAGCAACGGGATGACTGCCGACTGCTGGCGGCCCTGCGGGTATTTGGCGATCCATTTCTGCGCCGCCGCCTCATTGGCTTCGCTGAAGGCGAAGCTCCGCGGCTGCAGTTCGATCGAAGCTAGTCTGCGAACACTCATGCGGCATCCTTGAGGGGTGCCGACGCGTTGCCGTTTGCCCCCGTCATCTTTTCGAGCCGCGACAGCCAGAAAGGGCTGCGGCTCGCGATCATATCATAGCCGTAGCGGCGTGACGTCTTGATTGCGTCCAGGCGACCCGGGTCGCGGATCTCCTCACCCCGTCCCTCGCCCAGCCAGAACACGCGCATGCCGAGCGAGTTGAGAACGTGATGTGTCGTCGCATGGCCGCGGTCGCTGCCATGCTCCTCGTAGACAAACACGCTGTCGCCATCGAGCAGCCGCTGAGCGCCGGCGAAGGCCGGAACCTCGACGCCTTCGACATCGAGCTTCACCATAAAGCTGCCGACGCGGGCGAAATCCGGCATGGCCGCAATCTCGTCGAGCGTGATCGTCACGCAGTCGAGGATCGGCTTGGCGCCGGCAGAGGGCGCCACCGTCGTGCGCTGCTCGTGCTTCACGCCGTAGATGCGCACCTGCTCACCGCTCGTTGCGGCGATCGCGCGGTTGAGCACGGTGAAACGACTGCCGTTCAGCCGGCAATTCTCCTCCAGACGGCGGAACGTATCGGCCGCGGCCTCGATCGCCACGACTGGCCGCGATCCGCCCCAGCGGCTCGACGCCAATACCGACCAGTAGCCGAAATTCGCGCCGGCATCGATGAAGCCGTAGTCGACGTCATGCGAGTTCTCGATCAGCGTGCGGATGGACGCTTCGTAGTTGAAGCGCGGCAGGCAGAGAAACGACCAGTAATTGTCGCACCAGCCGGTGCGCATGACGCTGTCCTCGCCGAGCTTGAAGGAGATCGACTTGCGGCTCGGCAGGACCCGGCGCATCAGCCGCGCGACGTAAGAAGCGCCGAAGAGGTTGAAGGGCCGCAGCAGATAGGTCGCAACGCGAAGGCCGAAGACGGCCAGGCGCTCATGCGCCGCCGCTCCCTCCACCCTTCCCGACATCGTGTCGATCACGATGTCGCCCGTGCCGACCACAGCATTCATCAGCGACCAACCTCGCTGGTGATGACCGCCAACCGCGTGCACGCCACCATAGGCCTTGTGGCTCTTCTCCACATAGCTGCAGACGTCGCCCTGCTGGGTCCAGAACCAGGCAGCAATGGTTGATCGACAGGCAGCCGGGGGAACATTACTTCACCTCCCAGCACTGCGAACCCGAGGTGCTCTTGCCGAACTGATATAAATAGACGTTGCAAACTGCGACCTGTTGCCCGCATTGCAACGTGACAATTCCGTCTATTTTCCAATCCGTTACCTTGTCGCCAGGAATGCTTTCCGAAGGGACATCCACTTTCCGCCTTTCCAGCGAGCCAGCCCCAACGACCGAGCACCCTCTACTCACCAAATCGGCAACACTGCCCAGTTCCTTCGGGCGCTCGGCAGCAAGCGCCGCCGATTGCACAAAAAGGATGCCCGACAGGGCTCTGAACAGGGTCTTCATTCGCATCAGCGATCGACCTCCCCGAACACGATGTCGAGCGAGCCGAGCACGGCCGAGATATCGGCAAGCATGTGGCCTTTGCAGAGAAAATCCATGGCCTGCAGATGCGCAAACCCAGGCGCCCGCAGCTTGCACCGGTAAGGTTTGTTGGTGCCGTCGGAGACGAGATAGACGCCGAACTCCCCCTTCGGCGCCTCGACCGCGGCATAGACCTCGCCGGCCGGCACGCGATAGCCTTCGGTATAAAGCTTGAAGTGGTGGATCAGCGCTTCCATCGAGCGCTTCATCGCCTGCCGCTTCGGCGGCACGACCTTGCCGTCCATGTTGGAAACCGGTCCGGTCTTCTCCGTGCCGAGCAGCCGCTCGACGCACTGGCGCATGATCTTCGCCGACTGCCGCATCTCCTCCATGCGGATCACTTGGCGGTCGTAATTGTCGCCGTTCTTTCCGACCGGAATGTCGAAATCCATTTCCGGATAGCATTCATAGGGCTGGCTCTTGCGCAGATCCCAGGCCGCGCCCGAGCCGCGCACCATCACGCCCGAAAAGCCCCAGGCCCAGGCGTCGGCCAGCGACACGACGCCGATATCGACATTGCGCTGCTTGAAGATGCGGTTCTCGATGAAGAGGTCGGACAGATCGTCGACCGTCTTCAGGAACGGATCGATCCATTTGCCGATGTCTTCGGCCAGCTTCTCCGGAATGTCCTGATGCACGCCGCCGGGCCGGAAATAGGCGGAATGCATGCGCGCACCCGACGCGCGCTCATAGAACACCATCAGCTTCTCGCGCTCCTCGAAGCCCCAGAGCGGCGGTGTGAGCGCGCCGACGTCGAGCGCCTGCGTGGTGACGTTGAGCAGATGCGAGAGGATGCGGCCGATTTCCGAATAGAGCACGCGAATCAACTGCCCGCGCTTCGGCACCTCGATGCCGAGCAGACGCTCGACAGCGAGAGCGAAAGCGTGCTCCTGGTTCATCGGCGCGACATAGTCGAGCCGGTCGAAATAGGGCACCGCCTGCAGATAGGTCTTCGCCTCGATCAGCTTCTCGGTGCCGCGATGCAGCAGTCCGATATGCGGGTCGACGCGCTCGACCACCTCGCCGTCGAGCTCGAGCACCAGCCGCAGCACCCCGTGCGCGGCGGGATGCTGCGGCCCGAAATTGATGTTGAAATTGCGGACGTTGGTTTCAGCCACGAGACGCTCCGCGGTGAATGGTGAATGGTAAATGGTAAATGGTCATTCCCCACTCTCCGACCGATCCAGCGATCGGACGAACTGCACGAGCCTCTTTCCCAGTCTTTCGTAACGCATGCTCAACTCGGTTACCCGATCGTCTGGAAGAAAACCAATCCGGCCTGAAAGCAGCGTCTGGGTCTCGAGTTCCTTCAGTGACCCTTGGGCGACACGCAGAAACTGGATAAATAGCCTCCGTTGCGCTCGACCGAATCCTTCGGCGATATTCGACGGGATCGAGACGGCGGCGCGGCGCATCTGGGATGTTGTTCCGAACATTTCCTCGCGCGGAAAGGCTCGCGTGAGTGAATAGACCAGTTCGGCGATCTCCATCGCCTCTTTCCAGACGATCAGATCCCGATAGTCGCGTATCTGCCCGGTCTTTTCGTCCATTCACCATTCACCAATCACCATTCACTGACTGAAGTATTCGAAGACGAGTCCCTCACCGATCAGCCAGTAGGCGATCGAGGCGACCGCAATCAGCGCCACCACCTTGATCACGGTGCCGCCGTGACCGTGTAGATGGTGCGACAGGCGCGAAGCGAGCCACAGCACGCCGATCAGCAGGATGATGCCGATGACGAGTGCGGCGATCGCCCGTCCCATCGCCTCTCACCGTCTCATCCCGCGAGCCAGCAATTTCGTCATCGATCGCGCCGAGCCTCGCTGTTCATTCACTACTGACCATTCACCATTCACTATTCACTATTCACTGCTTGGCCTTCTCGTCGCCGGGCAGCACGTAATCGGTGCCTTCCCATGGAGAGAGGAAGTCGAAGTTGCGGAATTCTTGCTTCAGCTCGACCGGCTCGTAGACGACACGTTTCGCCTCGTCGTCGTAACGGACCTCGACAAAGCCAGTCAGAGGAAAGTCTTTCCGCAGCGGATAGCCTTCAAAACCATAGTCGGTCAGCAAGCGGCGAAGGTCCGGATGGCCGGAGAACAGGATGCCGTAGAGGTCGTATGCTTCCCGCTCGAACCAGTCCGCACCCGGGAAGACGCCGGTGATCGAGGGAACCGGCGTGTCCTCGTCGGTCGCCACCTTGACGCGGATGCGCACGTTCTTGCGCGGCGAGAGCAAATGGTAGACCACGTCGAAGCGCTTCTCCCGCGCGGGATAATCGACGCCACTGACGTCGATGATCGAGACGAACTGGCATTGCGGGTCGTCGCGCAGCAAGGTCGTCACCGCGACGATGTCGGTCGCATCGACCGTGACGGTCAGCTCACCATAGGCGAGCGCGGAGCCCTTCAGCTTGGCGCCGAGCTTCTCGCCGAGGTGGGTGGAAAGTTCCGCAAGGGCGTCAGACATTCGCGATCACCGCTCGATCGTGCCGGTACGGCGGATCTTCTTCTGCAGGAGCAGGAAGCCGTAGAGCAGCGCCTCCGCCGTCGGCGGGCAGCCGGGCACGTAGATGTCGACCGGCACCACCCGGTCGCAGCCGCGCACCACCGAATAGGAATAGTGGTAGTAGCCGCCGCCATTGGCGCAGGAGCCCATGGAGATGACGTAGCGCGGCTCCGGCATCTGGTCGTAGACCTTGCGCAGCGCCGGCGCCATCTTGTTGGTCAGCGTCCCGGCCACGATCATGACATCGGACTGGCGCGGCGAGGCGCGCGGCGCGATGCCGAATCGCTCTGCGTCGTAGCGCGGCATCGACATCTGCATCATCTCGACGGCGCAGCAGGCGAGCCCGAAGGTCATCCACATCAGCGAGCCGGTGCGCGCCCAGGTAATCACGGCCTCGGACGAGGTGACGAGAAAGCCCTTGTCGGACAGCTCCGCATTCAGCTCGGTGAAGAAGCGATCATCTGAGCCAATGGGCTTGCCGGTCTTCGGGTCGATGATGCCTTTCGGCTTCGGGGCGACCAGCGTCTGGGTGGATTCGTTCAATCCCATTCCAGCGCTCCTTTTTTCCACTCATAGATGAAGCCGATGGTGAGCACGCCGAGGAAGACCATCATCGACCAGAAGCCGAGCCAGCCGACCGAATCGAAGGAAACGGCCCACGGGAACAGGAACGCGACTTCGAGGTCGAAGATGATGAACAGGATCGACACCAGGTAGAAGCGGATGTCGAACTTCATGCGTGCGTCGTCGAAGGCGTTGAAGCCGCATTCGTAGGCCGACAGCTTTTCAGGGTCGGGTTTCTGGTAGGCGACGATGAAGGGCGCCACGATCAGCGCCAGGCCAACTGCCAACGCCACGCCGATGAAGATCACCACCGGCATGTAGGAGGTCAGGAGTCCGTTCATTGGCTGACTTTCGTGTGGCTCGGAACGCGGACATTGTAGCACCCGAAAAGCCTGGGCGTCCGCGACTTATTCGCCACCCGGACCGCCCCCGGATTCCAATGCTGCAATGCGGCGAGGGTTAGCGCAGTGGCCACCGCGAAGCAAGCGGGGCAAAGCCGTTACGCAACGGCTGCGGAGCGGCTGGACCAAGGCTGCGCGCAGCTCGCGCGCACCGCCGATTGAAACGAGCCTCGTCGAGTGGGAGAATTGGTGCGGATAAGGCGTTCGTGGTGCCCAGGGGCGGAGGAGGATCGATGAGGGGCTGGTTGCGCGGTGTCCTGATCGCCGGCGTGCCGGTTTGGCCTTTGCCGCGGTGAAGGTGGCGCCATTCGTGGGCGGCTATGTGGGCGGTAGCGCCCTTTATCGTATGTTTGCCGGTGGGTCTTTGACGGTGGCCGACTTCGAAGCCGATATGACCAGGAGAGGCGTCACGATATATGAAACCATCAAGGCAGAGCTTCCCGACGAATACGATGCGTTGATACCTCCGTTCGTTGCGAGCATCTCTGAAGCAAAGTCGAGGGCCGAGGCGCAGGCGCAGGGATATGCCTTGACGTCCGGCCTGCGAAAAAAGCACGCAAGCGCGCTGTTGGGCGCTCGTGACGAAGCCCTCCATGCTGTGATTTCGAGCCAGTTGGCCGTGGCGGAGATGGTGCATCGCCGCGAGCCGATCGAAACGTGCAATCAATACATGACGCAAGGTGGCATCGCTCTCACCAATCCGGGTCCCGAGTACGAAAAGGCCCTCGACGCTGCCGGCACCTCTCTCGTTCGCGCTATCGGTTCCGGGCGGCGGGATGCTCTCCCCGCCGAGCCAGCATCAGAGGAGGATTGGGCGGCGGTCGTGGCAGAGTTCATGGACCTCGGAGGCGTCGAAGCCGACATCGCTGCTGTCGGAAACATGGATATCCAAAGCGCCCGTTTGTGCCCGGCGACACTGCTGTTTCTCAAAGCGCTGCTTCAGGTTCCGAATCCTGCTGGTCGCCGTGTCCGCGCAGATTTTGCATACAACAGCGCAAGCTCAGGTTGAACTCGCGACTCAAGCACTGAAATCGTGGGAAAATGGCGCGAGTGACGGGGCTCGAACCCGCGACCTCCGGCGTGACAGGCCGGCACTCTAACCGACTGAGCTACACCCGCGCATGACGGCCGCCAGCAAGGGCGCCCGTGTCGGCGGGTGGATAAGGGCTTGGGGGGAGTGTGTCAAGCGCTACAGCTTGTCTCCCAAAAGTGGTCCCGGTTTTGGGATAAAGACATGCGCAAAATCAAAGCCTAAAGCATGTCGCGTGAACCCCAATTCACGCGACATGCTTTAGGCGGAGCGATCTCCCGGCCTCGGCGCCAGGCCCGCAAAATCGAAGAGCGAGCGGTCGAGCATCTGGCTCGGCCGGATGTTGGCGAGCGCCCGGATCATCGTGTCCATGCGCCCGGGCATCTTCTTCTCGATCTCGTCGAGCATCGCCTTCATGGCATTGCGCTGCAGCCCTTCCTGGCTGCCGCAGAGGTCGCAAGGGATGATCGGGAAACGCATGGCGTCGGCGAAGCGGGCAAGGTCGGCCTCCTCGCAATAGGCGAGTGGTCTCAGCACCAGCACGTCGCCCTCGTCATTGAGCAGCTTCGGCGGCATGGCGGCGAGCCGGCCGCCGTGGAAGAGGTTCATGAAGAAGGTCTCGAGGATGTCCTCGCGGTGATGGCCGAGCACCAGCGCCGCGCAGCCTTCTTCGCGCGCGATTCGGTAGAGATGGCCGCGCCTGAGCCGCGAGCAGAGCGAGCAGTAGGTGCGCCCCTGCGGAATCTTGTCGGTCACCACCGAATAGGTGTCCTGGTATTCGATCCGGTGCGGCACGCCGAGGCCGGTGAGAAAATCCGGCAGCACATTCTTCGGGAAGTTGGGCTGGCCCTGGTCGAGATTGCAGGCAAGCAGTTCGACGGGCAGCAGCCCGCGCCATTTGAGGTCGAGCAGCAGCGACAGCAGGCCGTAGGAATCCTTGCCGCCCGAGAGCGCCACCAGCCAGCGCTCCCCGGGTTTCGCCATGGCGAAATCCTCGATCGCCTGGCGGGCATTGCGCAGCAGCCGCTTGCGCAGCTTGTTGAACTCGACGGAGGCGGGCGCGGCGCCGAACATCGGGTGTGCGCCGCGCTCTTCGACCTCCGGAACCGGAACCTGATGCACCGTCATCGCCAGGTCACCCCAATATTGACGCCGCTATAGCCCCCTGCCCTGAAAAGAAAAAGGCCGCGCTGGGCGCGGCCTTTCCAATCTGGAAGCGCCGAGAACGATCAGCGCGAGTAGAACTCGACCACCAGGTTCGGCTCCATCTGCACCGCGAACGGCACCTCGGCGAGGCCCGGAAGGCGGGTGAAGACGGCGGTCATCTTGTTGTGGTCGACCTCGATGTAGTCGGGCACGTCGCGTTCCGCGAGGCCGACCGACTCGAGCACCAGGACAAGCTGTTTCGACTTTTCGCGCACCTCGATCACGTCGCCCGGCTTGCAGCGATAGGAACTGATGTTCACGCGCTTGCCGTTGACGTTGACATGGCCATGGTTGACGAACTGGCGGGCAGCAAAGATCGTCGGCACGAACTTCGCGCGGTAGACGACCGCGTCGAGCCTGGATTCCAGGAGGCCGATGAGATTGTCCGGGGTGTCGCCCTTGCGGCGGTTCGCCTCGGCATAGATGCTGCGGAACTGCTTTTCGGAAATGTCGCCGTAATGGCCCTTCAGCTTCTGCTTGGCGCGCAGCTGCAGGCCGAAATCCGACAGCTTGCCCTTGCGCCGCTGGCCGTGCTGGCCGGGGCCGTATTCGCGCTTGTTGACTGGGGACTTCGGACGGCCCCAGATGTTCTCGCCGAGGCGGCGGTCGATCTTGTACTTCGCTGATTCGCGCTTGCTCATCGCGGTTTCCTTTCAAAAAGTTACGCCCGGAACCTCATGTTCCGGCCGAAGGAAACGCGCCCTCCTCTGGCCCTCTTTTTTCGAGGGCCCGACAGGATTTCCCACGCACGCTTTGCGGAAAAATCCACGGGACACGTCAAAACAAACACCGGGCGTTTCGGCCCGGTGCTTGCGCGGCTATCTATGAAATGTCCGGCGCGTAGTCAAGCCAGGGCTCGCGCGGCCGGCAAAACCGGGTGATCGGGGGTCAGTGCTTCTTCTTCGAGACGTGCTCTGGCTTGCCCTTGCGTTTCGTCTCGGCGAACTCCTCGAGCTGCTTTTCGCTCATGGACTCGTACATCCCCTTGGATGCGCCCTTGAGCGAGCTCTTCTTCGTATCGCCGCGCTTGGCCGAGAGGGCGGCGCCGGCGGCTTTCTGCTGGGCTGCGGATTTGGCAGGCATGTGTCTTCTCCGTTTTGCGACGGTCTTCCTCGTCTGAAAACCATCGACCCGGCACGCGGGTTCCAGCCCTGCCTCAATCCATCACGGCTAACCCGAAACCCTGCATCAGCCGGCGTGATGCGAAATCGGCCTTGCCGGATGTGAAGACCGCGATGTCGGCGCCCTGCCCCATGCGTTGGCCATGATCGAGCCCGCCGGCCGCCTCGACCAGCGACAGCACCCGGCGCGCGATCGCTTCCGCCGGGTCGATCCAGTCGACCGGCCAGGGCGCTGTCTTGCGCATGCGGTTCACCAGGAAAGGGTAGTGGGTGCAGGCCAGAACCACGATGTCCGTGCGCTTGCCGTCCTGCTCGATGAAACATGGCGCGGTTTCGCCCCGCACCGCCTCCTCATCGACGAAGCCGGTGCGCACGTAGAGCTCGGCCAGCCGGGCAAGCTCGGTGCTGCCCACCAGCCGGACGTGGCATTTCTGCGCCCAAAGCGCGATCAGGTCGCGCGTATATTGCCGCTTCACGGTTCCGGGCGTGGCCAGCACCGACACTAGGCCTGAGCGGGTGCGCTCGGCCGCCGGCTTGATCGCCGGCACCGTGCCGACGAAGGGCGTGTCGGGATAGGCGGCGCGCAAATTGCCGAGCGACAGGGTCGATGCGGTGTTGCACGGAATGACGGCGATCTCCGGCCGGTATTCCTCGAGCAGCCTGGCGAACAGGGAGACGATGCGCTCGTTCAGCGCCGGTTCGTCCCAGTCGCCGTAAGGAAAGGCGGCATCGTCGGCCACATAGACGAAGCGCCGCTCAGGCATCAGCACGCGCGCCTCGCGCAGCACGGTGAGCCCGCCGACGCCGGAATCAAACATCAGGATCGGCCGGTCAGCCATCTTGTCCCCTCTGAAGCTGGCTGATCATCACCGAAGAAATGTTTCGAAAGCGTGGCAGCTACTCGTCGGGACGGGCGGGCTTGCGCCCGCGCTTGTCCGCGATCGCCTTGCGTTCGGGGTAGCCGGCGCCACGCGGCTCCTCGGGGGAGAAATAGTCGAGCGAGGCGAGCACGCCACGCAAAACCTTGAGCTCGGCTTCCGAAAATCCTGGGCGCGTCAGCACGGCGCGCAGATTATCGACCATCTTCGGCTTTTTCGCCTTCGGCCGGAAGTAGCCGCGCAGCTCGAGCGCCTCTTCCAGATGGCCGAAGAAGGAAAGAAGCTGCGTTTTTGGCGCGGGAATCATTTCCGGGCCGGAAAAATTGGTATCGTCCTCATGCGGCAAGCCGGACTTCAACCATTCATACGACATGAGCAGGACAGCCTGCGCGATGTTGAGCGAGGCGAATTGCGGGTTGACGGGAAAAGTAACGATCTCGTCCGCCAGCGCGACCTCGTCGTTCTCCAGCCCGATGCGCTCGCGTCCGAACAGAATTCCTGTCTTCTCGCCCGCCGCGCCGCGTGCGCGCAACGCCCGCACCGCCTCGCCCGGCGCCCGCACCTGCTTGAAACCGTCGCGTTCGCGCGCCGTCGTGGCGAAAACGAAGTTGATATCGGCGATCGCCTCCGGCAGCGTCCCGAACAGCACGGCGCCGTCGATCACATGGTCGGCGCGGCTGGCTGCGGCGCGCGCCTTGTCGTTCGGCCACCCGTCGCGCGGGTTGACCAGCCTCAGCTCCGTCAGCCCGAAATTCGCCATTGCGCGCGCCACCATGCCGATGTTCTCCCCGAGCTGCGGCTCGACGAGGATGATGGCTGGCGCGTTCAGTGGTTGCGGCATGGCAGCGCCATTGCCACAATCGCGCGATGTTTTGAAGGCGGAGGCACACAATGGCCGCGGAAGACATGGCCGAGCGCATCAGGAAATTGATCGGCGGCGGGAAATCCATCAGCGAGATGTCGATGTTCGGCGGCCTCTGTTTCATGCTCAACGGCAACATGCAGATCTGCGCCCGCCGGGACGGCTCGATCCTGGCACGCGTCGGCGCCGACAACGCAACCCGGGCGCTCAAACGGGCCGGCGTCGAGCGAATGGTGATGCGCGGCCGCGAGATGGCCGACTACCTGATCGTCTCGGCCTCCGCGGCCAGGGGCGAAAAAGCCTTGCGTGAGTGGGTGGAGATGACGGGTGAGTACGTCGCGGCGCTGCCGCCCAAGGCCGCCAAGGCGAAAAAGCGCTAGCCCAGGAACGCCCGGATAGCAGCCGCAGCCTCGTCCGGCCTCTCATGCAGGAGCCAATGGCCCGCTGCGGCGATCTTTCTTTGCGTCAGCTTCGGCGCAAAGCGTTCAAGCCCGGCCAGGCAGCTTGGCCGCAGCGCCATGTCGGCCTCGCCCCAAAGCAGCAGATGCGGCATGCGTACCCGGAACGTCTCCTCGGGCAGCGCCAGGATCGGCACCGCCGGCGGCGTCTCGCCCGCCGACGGCACCACGACCGGCGAGGCCCGGTACCAGTTGAGCATGCCTTCGAGAGCGCCAGCCCGCCCCCAGGCGTTGCGGTAACCCTGTTCGATCGCCGGGGTCATCCAGTCGGTGGCGGAAAACCCGGAGAACATGCGCGCCAGCCTGGCGAAATCATTCTCTTCCAACCGCCCTTCCATGCCCGGCTCGCGCAGCCTGTTGATGTATTGGCTGGCTGCGCGCTGCTCCGGATCGTCGATGATGGCCTTCTGGAACGTGAAGGGATGCGGACCATTGGCGATGATCAGGTGGCTGAGGCGCTCCGGGCGCGAGAAGGCATAGGCGTAGGCGACCGAGGCACCCCAATCATGCCCGGCCAGGACGAACGGCCTGCCGGGCGACAGCCGGTCGGCGAGCGCGGCGAGATCGCCGACCATGTGCTTGACGCGATATTGTTCGACGCCTTGCGGCTTGCCGGAAAGATTGTAGCCGCGCTGGTCCGCGGCCACGAGATGGAAGTCGCCGGCGAGCCTTTCCATGATATCGGCCCAGCCGGCCCAGTATTCGGGGAATCCGTGCAGGCAGATGATCAGCGGCTTGCCGGAGTCGCCGGCGGAGGCCACGTGCAGCCGGATCGCGCCAAGGTCGACAAACTCGAACCGGATATTGCTGTCCATCGCCCCTGCACCGCATTCTTCGCCGGTTTACGCCCAAAACCCTGACTGCTATAGGGCCGCGACATTCTCCCGCCCTATCGGCCCTCCCGCGATTGATAAAGAAGACGAGGCATTTTCCATGGCGAAGATCAAGGTGGCAAACCCGGTCGTCGAGATCGATGGCGACGAGATGACCCGCATCATCTGGCAGCTCATCAAGGACAAGCTGATCCACCCTTATATCGACGTCGACCTCGAATATTACGACCTCTCGATCCAGCATCGCGATGCCACCAACGATCAGGTCACGGTCGATGCGGCCAACGCCATCAAGAAGCATGGGGTCGGCGTCAAATGCGCCACCATCACGCCGGACGAGGCGCGCGTCGAGGAATTCAAGCTGAAGAAGATGTGGAAGTCGCCCAACGGCACCATCCGCAACATCCTCGGCGGCGTCATCTTCCGCGAGCCGATCATCTGCCGCAACGTGCCGCGCCTCGTGCCCGGCTGGACACAGCCGATCATCGTCGGCCGCCACGCCTTCGGCGATCAGTACCGCGCCACCGACTTCCGCTTCCCCGGCAAGGGCAAGCTCACGATCAAGTTCGTCGGCGAGGACGGCGCGACGATCGAGCACGAGGTGTTCGATGCGCCGGGCTCCGGCGTGGCGATGGCCATGTACAACCTCGACGATTCGATCCGCGATTTCGCCTACGCCTCGTTCAACTACGCGCTGGCGCGCGGCGTGCCCTGCTATCTGTCCACCAAGAACACGATCCTGAAGGCCTATGACGGGCGCTTCAAGGACATCTTCCAGGAGATCTTCGACAAGGAGTTCGCCGCGAAGTTCAAGGAAAAGAAGCTCTGGTACGAGCACCGGCTGATCGACGACATGGTCGCCTCGGCGCTGAAATGGTCGGGCGGCTATGTCTGGGCCTGCAAGAACTATGATGGCGACGTGCAGTCCGACATCGTGGCGCAGGGCTTCGGCTCGCTCGGCCTGATGACGTCGGTGCTGGCGACGCCGGACGGCAAGACGGTCGAGGCCGAGGCCGCGCACGGCACGGTGACCCGCCACTACCGCCAGCATCAGAAGGGCGAGGAAACCTCGACCAACTCGATCGCTTCGATCTTCGCATGGACCCGCGGCCTGGCGCATCGCGCCAAGCTCGACGGCAACGATCAGCTGGCGAAATTCGCCGACACGCTGGAGAAAGTCTGCGTTCAGACGGTCGAATCGGGCTTCATGACCAAGGATCTTTCCCTCCTGATCGGCCCCGACCAGCCCTGGCTCTCCACCACCGGCTTCCTCGACAAGGTCGACGAGAATTTGCAGAAGGCGATGACCGCCTGAGGGCATGGGCCGGCCGCACCTCTTCGGCGCCGACTAAAGCGTCTATGTGCGCATTGCGCGCATGACGCTCGCCGGGATGGGCGTCGACTGCGAGCTCGCCCCCGTCGACATCTTCGCCAGGGCCGGCCTCCCGGACTACAGCATGTCTCCCAAAAGTGGCCCCCGGTTTTGGGGCCAAGACATGCGCAAAATCAAAGACCTAAAGCATGTCGCGTGAATCCCAATTCACGCGACATGCTTTAGTACCCGGAGCGCTTCACGAAGCTCAGGCTCGACACCTTCTGGCTCTCGCTTGGCATGTCGATCGTGGGCTTCATCATCTCGATCGTATCGCGCGGCATCGCGCTCCATTTCCGCGAATTCCTGCTGCGCTGATCCTGCGGAGGGCGCTGCCTCTCGTTGCATTGCGCAACTGGCCGCCCTTGGCCGACTCAGTATAAGCCTCCTGCCGCAACGTTATGCAAAGGAGGTTACTCCGTGATCAAGAAATTGGCAGCCGAGTTTTTCGGCACCTTCTGGCTCGTATTCTGTGGATGCGGCTCGGCAGTACTTGCGGCTGCATTTCCGGCCGTCGGCATCGGGCTGCTTGGCGTGTCATTGGCCTTCGGCCTGACCGTGGTCACCATGGCCTATGCCGTCGGCCGCATATCGGGCGGTCATTTCAATCCGGCGGTGTCCGTCGGGCTGGCTGTCGGCGGCCGCATGCCGGCCACTGACCTCATCGGCTACGTGATCGCGCAGGTTCTAGGCGCGATCGTCGCCGCGGCCGTGCTCTATTGGATCGCGTCCGGCCAGGCAGGCTGGGTGGCCGGCGGCTTCGCCTCGAACGGTTACGGCGACCTCTCACCCGGAAAGTACTCGCTGACGGCCGCGCTGCTCATCGAGGTGGTGATGACGGCCTTTTTCATCTTCATCATCCTGGCGACGACCACGGCCCGCGCTGCGCCGAACTTCGCGCCGCTGGCGATCGGCCTGACGCTCGCGCTGATCCACCTGGTGTCGATCCCGGTGACCAACACATCGGTCAACCCTGCGCGGTCGACCGGCGTTGCCCTGTTCGCCGATACGGCTGCGCTTTCGCAGCTCTGGGCATTCTGGGTGGCGCCGATCGTCGGTGCAGCGATTGGCGCAATCGTCTGGCGCGCGCTGTTCAGCGACGAAGAGTGAGCAGAGCCGGGGAACCGGCTTTCCGGCGCGAACCGATCGCCGGGGCAGGAAAGAAGGTCGGCGGGGCGGCATTGCCGCCCCGCTTCCATTACGCCGCCATCGCCGCCTTGACGGCCGTCAGCGCTTCCGCCGCCTTTGACCCGTCGGGACCGCCGGCCTGTGCCATATCGGGCCGCCCGCCGCCGCCCTGGCCGCCGAGCGCAGCCGAGGCCACGCGCACGAGGTCGACGGCGCTGAAGCGGCTTGTCAGATCCGGCGTTACCGCGACCACCACGCTCGCCTTGCCGTCCTCGCCGGTACCGACGAAAACGACGACGCCCGAGCCGACCGACTTCTTGCCTTCGTCCGCCAGCGGCTTCAGGTCCTTCGGCGAAACCCCGCTCACCACCTTGCCGAGGAAACCCACGCCGGCGACGCTCTCGGCCTTTTCTTCCGCTGCCGTCGCCGAAGCGCCGCCGCCGAGCGCCAGCTTGCGCTTGGCATCGGCGAGCTCGCGCTCGAGCTTGCGCCGTTCCTCGACCAGCGCCTCGACACGCGCGGGCGCATCCGACGGCGAGACCTTCAGCGCCGACGCGATTGCCTTCAGCCGCCGCTCCTGCTCGTCGAGATATCGGCGCGCGTCTTCGCCTGTCAGCGCCTCGATGCGGCGCACGCCGGCGCCAACCGCGCTGTCGGAGAGGATGCGCACCAGCCCGATATCACCGGTCGAACGCACATGCGTTCCGCCGCACAGCTCGATCGAATAGGGACGGTTGGCCTTGGCGCCGAAGAGGCCCGTGCCCATCGACACGACGCGCACCTCGTCGCCGTATTTCTCGCCGAACAGCGCCATCGCCCCTTCCGCGATCGCGTCGTCCACCGCCATCAGGCGGGTGGTGACGGCACTGTTCTGCCGCACGATCTCGTTCGCCATCCGCTCGACCTCTTCCAGCTCCTCCGAAGAGATCGGCTTGTTGTGCGAGATGTCGAAACGGAGCCGTTCGGGCGCGACGAGCGAGCCCTTCTGCGCAACGTGGGTCCCAAGCACTTCGCGCAACGCCTCGTGGATCAGGTGCGTGGCCGAATGGTTGGAGCGCAGCCGGCCGCGGCGTGTGTGATCGACCTCGAGCTCGACCGCTGCCCCCACCTTGACCGTGCCCTTCGTCACCGCGCCGTGGTGCACGAACAGACCATCGGCCTTCTTCTGCGTGTCGGTGACCGCGATGGCGAAGCCCTCGCCGGAGATCGTGCCGGTGTCGCCCATCTGGCCGCCCGACTCTCCGTAGAAGGGCGTCTGGTTGACGACGATCGCGACCTCCTCGCCCTGCCCTGCCTGCTCGATCTCGGCCCCGCCGCGCACGATGGCGCGCACCAGCCCTTCCGCCTTCTCGGTGTCGTAGCCGAGGAACTCGGTCGCGCCGAGCTTTTCGCGCAGCGTGAACCAGACGGTTTCGGTTGCAGCCTCGCCCGAGCCGGCCCAGCTCTTGCGCGCTTCGGCCTTCTGCCGCTCCATGGCGTCGGTAAAGCCGTCGAGATTGACCGAGATGTTGCGCTGGCGCAGCGCGTCCTGCGTCAGGTCGAGCGGAAAGCCGTAAGTGTCGTAGAGCTTGAACGCGGTCTCGCCGTCGAGCATGTCTCCCGATCCAAGCGACGCGGTCGCCTCGGCAAGCAGCCCGAGACCGCGCGTGAGCGTCTTCCTGAAGCGCGTCTCTTCGAGCTTCAGCGTCTCGGTGATCAGCGCCTCGCCGCGCACCAGCTCCGGATAGGCCTGGCCCATCTCGCGCAGCAGCGCCGGCACCAGCTTCCACATCAGCGGCTCGCTCGCGCCGAGCAGCTGCGCGTGCCGCATGGCGCGGCGCATGATGCGGCGAAGCACATAACCGCGCCCCTCGTTGGAGGGCAGCACGCCGTCGGCGACGAGGAAGGAGGACGAGCGCAGATGGTCCGCGATCACCTTGAACGACGCGCCATTCGCCGTGTCCGGACCGCGTCCGAGGGCGGAGGCCGTGGCGTCGATCAAATGGCGGAAGAGATCCGTGTCGAAGACCGTCTCGACGCCCTGCAGGATGGAGGCCATGCGCTCCAGTCCCATGCCGGTGTCGATCGACGGGCGCGGCAGAGGAATACGCTCCTCCTTCGTCACCTGCTCGAACTGCATGAAGACGAGGTTCCAGAATTCGAGGAAGCGGTCGCCATCCTCTTCCGGGCTGCCGGGAGGGCCGCCCCAGATATGCTCGCCCCGGTCGATGAATATCTCCGAGCACGGCCCGCACGGTCCCGTGTCGCCCATCGCCCAGAAATTGTCCGAAGTCGGGATGCGGATGATCTTGTCGTCGGAAAAGCCCGCGATCTTCTTCCACAGCGCGGCCGCGTCGTCATCGGTGTGGTAGACGGTGACGAGCAGCTTGTCCTTCTTCAGCCCGAACTCCCTGGTGATCAGGGTCCAGGCGAGCTCGATGGCGCGCTCCTTGAAATAATCGCCGAAGGAGAAATTGCCGAGCATCTCGAAGAAGGTGAGATGGCGCGCGGTGTAGCCGACATTGTCGAGGTCGTTGTGCTTGCCGCCGGCGCGCACACTCTTCTGCGCTGTCGCGGCGCGCGAATAGGGCCGCGACTCCAGCCCCGTGAAGACGTTCTTGAACTGCACCATGCCGGCATTCGTGAACATCAGCGTCGGGTCGTTGCGCGGCACGAGCGGGCTCGAGGCCACGACCTCGTGCCCGGTCTTCTTGAAATAGTCGAGAAAGGTCGACCGGATGTCGTTGACGCCGCTCATGGAAGTAAGCCTCGAACCCTCAAGCAATGCATGCCCGGCAAAGGGCACGCGGCCTTGTAGACGGGCCCGGCGTTAAATGTCCAGAATTTGCGGTGGCAGGACCTTTTCCTTCTCCCGCAACTACAGCATGTCTCCCAAAAGTGGTCCCGGTTTTGGGACAAAGACATGCGCAAAATCAAAGGCCTAAAGCATGTCGCGGGAATCCCGATTCACGCGGCATGCTTTAGGGAAGAAGGAAGGTATCTCCACAAAACAAAACCGCCGGCCAGCGGCCGGCGGTTGTTCGACGGAAGGATAGGCGTACCGATTACATCTCGCCTTCGTCGTAACCCTCGGTGCCCGGACCGCCGTTTTCGAGGAATTTTTCCGCGATCAGCCCGGCATTCTGCCTGAGCGCCGTCTCGACCTCGCGTGCAAGCTCGGGATTGTCGCGCAGGAACATCTTTGCATTCTCGCGGCCCTGGCCGAGCCGCTGCGAATTGTAGGAGAACCAGGCGCCCGACTTCTCGATCACGCCGGCCTTGACGCCGAGATCGATGAGCTCGCCGGTCTTCGAAACGCCCTCACCATACATGATGTCGAACTCGACGACCTTGAAGGGCGGGGCGAGCTTGTTCTTCACCACCTTCACGCGGGTCTGGTTGCCCACCACTTCCTCACGGTCCTTGACCGCGCCGATGCGGCGGATGTCGAGGCGCACCGAGGCGTAGAATTTCAGCGCATTGCCGCCGGTGGTGGTTTCGGGCGAGCCGAACATCACCCCGATCTTCATGCGGATCTGGTTGATGAAGATCACCATCGTGTTGGAGCGCGAGATCGAGGCGGTGAGCTTGCGCAGCGCCTGGCTCATCAGGCGCGCCTGCAGGCCGGGCAGCGAATCGCCCATCTCGCCTTCGATTTCGGCGCGCGGCGTCAGCGCCGCAACCGAATCGACCACCAGCACATCGATCGCGCCCGAACGCACCAGCGTGTCGCAGATCTCCAGCGCCTGCTCGCCCGTGTCGGGCTGCGAGATCAGCAGGTTTTCCAGATCGACGCCGAGCTTGCGGGCATAAACGGGATCAAGCGCGTGCTCGGCATCGACGAAGGCGCAGATGCCGCCCTTCTTCTGCGCTTCCGCAACCGTGTGCAGCGCCAGCGTGGTCTTGCCCGAGCTTTCCGGCCCGTAGATCTCGACGATGCGGCCGCGCGGCAGGCCGCCGACGCCGAGCGCGATGTCGAGCCCGAGCGAGCCGGTCGAGACGGTCTCGATCTCGATCGCTGTCTCGTTGGTGCCGAGCCGCATGATCGAGCCCTTGCCGAAGGCCCGCTCGATCTGGGAGAGCGCGGCATCCAATGCCTTGGTCTTGTCCACGCCTTTGTCGCCCTTCTCGTCCACCAGCCGCAGATTAGCCTGAGCCATGATACATCACCCCTTGATCGTCAATCGCGCCCGGGACGGGTTGCCGCGTTCTTTTTTCTTTGTACTCTTTTTGTTCTCAAATTGCAAGCGCTCTCAAGCATCTGGAATGAAAGGACAATTCGCGTCTGTTCGATTTTTGTACCGCAAATACGGTGTCGCACATTCTCCAACCCGCCCCGGCGGCGGTTCGCTCACGCGACGACGCGATTCGCGCTTACGATTGATGCGTTGGGAGTGAGCTTCTAAGCTTGCTCGCATCCAATCGGATTCCCGCATGCCCACACGCCCTCATCTGCTTGCCGTCGGCGGCGCGCATATCGACCGCCGCGGCCAGGTCACGGGAACCTATGTGCCGGGCGCCTCGAACCCCGGCGTGCTGTCGGAGGAGGTCGGCGGCGGCGCCTTCAACGCGGCGCGCAACGCCGTGCAGCGCGGGCTTGCCGTCTCGCTGGTCTCGGTGCGCGGCGGCGACGCGGCGGGAAGTCGCGTGGCGGAAGCCATCCAGGCGGCCGGCATCGCCGACCTCTCGGCCGTGTTCCTCGACCGCACGAGCGCAAGCTACACGGCGCTCGTCGAGGAGAATGGCGCGGTGATTGCCGGGCTCGCCGACATGCAGCTCTACGAGCTCACCTTCCCACGCGTACTCACGCGCTCGAATTTCCGTGCGGCGGTCGCCTCCGCCGACGCCCTGCTGGCGGACGCGAACCTGCCGGCCGCCGCTCTGGCCAGGGTCGCGGCAGGTGCTGCCGGCAAGCCGCTCTACGGCATCGCAATTTCGCCGGCCAAGGCGGTGCGGCTGCTTGGCCTGCTGGACGCCTTTCGCTGCCTGTTCCTGAACCGGCGTGAGACAGCCGCTCTTTCAGGACTGGGCGCCGACGCACCGGTTGCCGATGCCGTCACGGCGCTGCGCGAAAAAGGTCTGGCCGCCGCGGTGATCACGGCAGGGCCCCGCCCCGTGATCGGCTACGATGCCGGCGGGATCTTCTCGGTCGAGCCGCCCGAGCCGCGCCGCGTGGCGGACGAAACCGGCGCCGGCGACGCGATCGCCGGCGTGGCGATCGCCGCGCTGACCCGTGGACTGCCGCTTCGCGAGGCGCTGCGGCATGGCATGGCGGCAGCACTCATCACCATTGAGGACAGCGCCGCCGTCGCGACCATTTCCGACGCAGCGCTGAGCCAGGCGCTCGCGCTTGTGCCAGCCGCCCGGCCCATGGCATGAGCCGCGCCGGAGAGAAATGAAATGCTGCCCGAAACCGCGACAAAATTCACCGACATCGAGCCAGGCGTGGCCGCCGCCCTGGCGAGACGCCAGCCGGTGGTGGCGCTCGAAAGCACCATCATCACCCATGGCATGCCGTTCCCGGACAATTCCAGAATGGCGGCGCGGGTTGAAGAGATCATCGGCGAGGAAGGCGCCGTTGCCGCTACGATCGCGGTGATCGACGGCCGCCTGAAGATCGGGCTTTCGGCCAGGGAGCGCGAGGCCCTCGCCGGCACCAAGGACGCAATGAAGCTGTCGCGCGCCGACCTGGCGTTTGCGATCGCCGAAGGGCGCACCGGCGGCACGACGGTTGCCGCCACCATGATCGGCGCGGCAATTGCCGGAATCTCCGTCTTCGCCACCGGCGGCATTGGCGGTGTGCATCAGGGGGCGGAGACGAGCTTCGACATCTCGGCCGACCTCGACGAACTGGCGCGCACGCCGGTCATCGTCGTATCGGCCGGCGCCAAGGCGATCCTCGACATCGGCAAGACGCTGGAGGTGCTGGAGACGCGCGGCGTGCCGGTGGTGGCTTACGGTTCCGACGTCGTGCCTGCCTTCTGGTCGAGGCATTCGCCGTTCAAGGCGCCGCTTCGGCTCGACCAGCCGCAATCGATCGCGCGCTTCTTCGCGACGCGGCGGGAACTGGGCCTTGCCGGCGGCATGCTGGTAGCGAACCCCGTGCCCGAAGCCGATGAGATCCCGGTCGCGCGGATGGCGGGCTACATTGTCGCTGCCCAGGAAACGGCGCGGCAAAAAGGCGTGAGCGGCAAGGCCGTCACGCCCTTCCTGCTTGCCGAGATTCTTGCCCTCACCAAGGGGGAAAGCCTGAAGACCAACATCGCCCTGGTCGAGAACAATGCGCGCCTCGCGGCGCGCATTGCCAAAGCTCTGTAAGAGCGACTGGCGAAAGTCGCGGCGAAGTCGTCCTTCTCCCCGTCCTACGGGGAGAAGATGCCGGCAGGCAGATGAGGGCCAGCTCAGAGTTCTCAGACCTGAGGGCCGCCCCCCTCATCCGCCCCTTCGGGCCACCGTCGCCCCCACAAGCCGGGAGAAGGAAAACTACGACAGTGGCGTGAGCTGGATCTCGACGCGACGGTTCTGCGCGCGGCCGATATCGGTCGAGTTGTTGGCGATCGGCCGCGTCTCGCCGAAGCCGGTGACGGCAAAGCGGCGCGAATCCACCCCTTGCGCGTTGAGATAGTTGGCGACGGACAGCGCGCGGCGCTGAGACAGGTTGAAATTGTAGGTGTCGTCGCCGGTCGAATCGGTATGGCCGTAGACGTCCACGATCGTCTTGGGGAAGCGGTTGAGCACCTTCGCCACCGCATTGAGCGTCGGATAGAAGCCGGACATCACCTGATCCTGGTCGGTGGCAAAGGTGATGTTGGACGGCATGTTGAGCACGATCTGGTCGCCGACGCGCGTCACCGAGATGCCGGTGCCCTGGAGCTCGCGGCGCAACTCCGCTTCCTGCTGATCCATGTAGAGGCCGATCGCGCCGCCAGCGAGCGCGCCGATGCCGGCGCCTATCAACGCGTTGCGGCGGTCGTCGCCGCCGGCCAGCATCCCCACGCCCGCCCCCGCCAGAGCACCGAGCGCAGCGCCCGTGGCCGTATTCGCCACCTTGGGTTGCCCGGTATAGGGGTCAGTCGTGCAGGCGCCAACGATCAGCGCGGCGGACAGCACCGCCAGGGTCGTCTTTTTCATCTTGGGTCGTCCCTCTCCGTTTCTCCGCCGCGTCAAATCCACGGCGGAAACAAGCCCTTCACTTCGCCTTCTAGCACGAATTTAGGCAAAATGCGGGAATGCGGGAGGCAACCCGGCTCAGAAGCTCTTCGGCGGCACGAACAGGCAGATCGTCTTGCCGTCATTCTTTCCGGCTACGGAGCACCAGTGATACTCGCCGTCAGGCGAATCCTTGACGCGGGTGTCGCTGTAGGGAAGCACCTCGCCGGTGGTGGCGATGACGTAACCCTCCGGCTTTTCGCCGATCGTCGAGGCGTTGACCTCACGACAATCGTAACCGGAACAGCAGGAGAAGGGATACGACCAGCCCTTCGGGGCATCATGGGCACTGGCCGCGGAGGCTAGGACGATCAGCGCGGGTATTGCCGCGACCGATGCGAGAGACTTGCAGAACATCGGATGTTCTCCATGGTCACCTCCCGGTTCATCGTGCTCCCAACGTGGTTAACCAATTGTTAACGCCAAGAATCCACGAGTTAACACAAGGCAATCAACCTTTAGCCTGTGATAACAAACCGCGAGCCTCGGCTTCGGTTACTCCACGCGCATCAATGCCCGCCAAGCCGCGAAAGTTCCATGACGTCTCGCTAAAGTGCGACGTCTTCGTGCCAGTCGCGGACGGGCGCCATTGACAGATACGGGCATGGCGGTGTCGGCTCAACCCGAACCTCCGGGGCTAACCGTTATGTCGCTGCATCTTTCGCCTTCCGATCCCTATACCGGCCTGCGCGAGGCGACGGAGGCGCTGCCGGCGCGCGACTACTTCTCGGCCGAGGCTTTTGCCCGCGACCTCGCTACGATCTGGCAGCGCAACTGGCTGATGGTTTGCCGCTCGGTCGACATCGCCCGGCCGCTCGACTTCCGCACATTCAGGATCGGCACCCAGGAGGTGCTGATCGTGCGCGACGAGCACGGCGCCCTGCAGGCATTCCACAACACCTGCCGGCACCGCGGCTCGCAGCTTTGCCGCGAGGAGAAGGGCCGGCTGAAGGCGCGGCTCATCTCCTGCCCTTATCATGCGTGGTCCTACTCGCTGCGCGGCGATCTGGTGCGGGTGCCGTCGAAGGTGCTGCCGGCCGGCTTCGATCGGGCGGACTATCCGCTCTACCGCGTGGCGCTCGAGGAATGGCGCGGCTTCGTCTTCGTCAATCTCGATCCGGAGCCGCAAGCCGGCGTGGCGGCGACGCTCGACCCCGGCTCGGTCGACCTTTCGAACTGGCCGCTCGAAAGCCTTGTCACCGGGCACAGCTTCCGCAAGCTTATGCGCTGCAACTGGAAGATATTCTGGGAGAATTTCAACGAGTGCCTGCATTGCCCAGGCGTCCACAAGCACCTGTCGGCGCTTGTGCCGATCTACGGGCGCGGGCTGATGGCGCGCCACGACGATCCCGACTGGGCCGCGCATGCCGACGACAATTCCCCGCAGTATGCCGGTACGCTGCGCACCGGCGCCGAAAGCTGGTCGGCGGACGGCGCGATCCATGCCGTGCCCTTCCCGGGCCTGACCGAGAAGGAGCGCGCCGCCGGACAGAGCTATGCCGTGCACCTGCCGTCGATGTTCGTGGTCGGCCACGCCGACTATGTGCGCACCGTACGCCTGCTGCCGCTTGGGCCCGAGGAGACCGAGCTGGTGGCCGAATGGCTGTTCCTGCCCGAGGCGCTGCAGCGCGACCCGGCGGAGTTGCAGGGAATCTACGATTTCGGGCTGGAAGTGCTGGAGGAGGACGCGGCCGTCTGCGAGCTCAACCAGCGCGGCCTGCATGCCGCCCCGCACCAAGCCGGGGTGCTGATGCCGGAGGAGTATGAGCTTCGCCGCTTCCATCAATGGGTGGAACGCGAGCATGCCAAGGGAGGGACTTCGACATGAAACGTGCCTTCGTGCTTGCGTCGTCGCTTTTCGTCGCTGCGCCCGCCCTTGCCGCCGACAAATCGCCGCTGACGCCCGGCTTTTGGGCGTTTCCGTCGAGCAAGGTTGTCGTTGGCGATGCGCTCGCCGATTCCTGCTCCACCGGCTTCTCGATTTATTTCGAGAACGGCGCCTCGATGAGTTTTCTTTTGGAGATGAGTGGCGACAAGCCGACTCTGATCAATGACGGCGAGAGCACCTGCACCTTCGATGCAGCCAGAAACACGAGCGTCTGCACGCATCGCGATTGGTGGGATGGAGCGTGGAGCGAAACCAGCTCGGAAATGACCTTCACGGTCGAAGCCGACGGACGGTTGCGCGCCGACTATGTCGGCGGCGGCAATTCGCTGACCACCTATCCCCTGCCCTGCCCGGAGATCGGCGTCCGCGAAGCATTGCGCTTCCTCGCCCCGAAGTAAGCGAGGCCCCGCCCCGGATTTGCCGCTTTTTGCACCGGTGCTAGCCTGCTTCGAATTCATCGATGGAGGGGAACGATGCGTGTCCAGTTCATTGCCGCCGGCCTGCTGGCATTCTCATTCGCAGCGCCGGTCGTGCCGGCCAATGCCGCAACCTATTGCTTTGAAAATCTCGGCAACACCGGCTGCCCATGGCAGGAGACATTCAAGAAGAGCCAACTGAAGCAGCTGTCCTGCCAGAACCTCTGGTATGTGCGCAATTCGATCTACGATCGCCGCGGCTATTGCTTCAAGACGCAGGACGCCAAGGACGTCTTCGACAATTCCGACTGCTACGTGAAGAACGCCGCCAACATCAATTTCAACAATCACGAATGGACGAACATCACGCGCATCAAGGATGTCGAGGACGACAAGGGTTGCTGACGGGCCGGGACAGCGGCGCTTGTCGATTGCGTCCGGCTACATCGATCGCGGCAGGTAGCGCAGCGTGATGAAGCCGCAGACGAGCGTGAACGCCCCGAGCGTGACGAACACCGCGCCGAGGCCGAAAAAGGCGAGCACGATCGAGTAGACGAGCGGCGGCAACAGATCCGACAGGTCGAGATAGGTGCGGTAGACGGCCGTCATCTGCGGCCGCTCGTATGAGCGAACCGAGCGCATGTAGGCGGTCGAGCCGAGGGCATCGAGCGAGATCACGAAGAAGGTGGAGGCAAGCAGGACGACCGCGGCCGCGATCGGATGGGTCTCGCCGGCAAGACCGGCCGCGACCAGCAGCACCGCCGTGGCGATGAAGCAAAAGCCCATGGTGCGGCCGACGCCCCAGCGCTTCGCCACCCAGCCCCAGAAGAGCGCGGTGAAGAGGAGTGCGTTGCCGGCCGACACCAGCAGGCCGCCGGCGAGCTCGCCCTGCCCCGTCACCACCATCAGGATCGGGCCGTAGACGAAGAAGGTCGTCCAGAAACAGGAGCGGCCGAAGGCGATCAGCCAGGCGAGCCTCAGCCGCGGCTGGCTGACGAAACGCCCGACATTGGCGAGCGGGTTCGCCGGGCGCACCTTGCCGGGCTTGATCGCCGGATCGTCGCTCAGCCGGAAATACCAGAAAAGGCCGAGCAGGATCACCGAGAAGGCGGCGGAAAAGCCGTGCGCGGCGTAAAGGCCGAATTCGGAATAGAGCCATACGCCAAGTGCGGGCCCGGCAGTCCAGCCGACCGTCGACCACGCGAGCCGCAACGATTCCGCGTTGACGAATTCGGTCTTGCGGATGTGATCCATGATGTAGAGGTTGAGCGTGATCGACAGCGCGCTGGCGCCGATGATGCGCGCCAGCATTCCGGCAACCTGCCCGGTCATCGTGCCGCTGACGAAAAGCAGCGCGCCGACGACGAGCAGCACGGCGCCAGCCGTATAGACCCGCCGCCGCGCGAAGCGGTGGATGAAGAGCGGCATCGACAGCGTGACGAAGAGGCCGGCCAGCGAAACGAGCGTGTAGAGGACGGAAACCTGCTGCTCGTCCTTCAGCAGGTCATAGGCCTGCAGCGGTATGACGCTCGACACTGAAGCGCGGGCAAGGGATTCGATCGCGAACAGCGTGGCAAACGTGCGCGCCCCCGGCGTCCTGAGCGCTCCCAGCCAGATCTGCTGCCTGACCTCGATGCCCATGCTGCTCCCGGGATTGGCAGGCGATGCTCGTCCGCTCGCGCCGCTCCCGATAGCAGGAAAGCGACGCCGTCACGGCGGAATGCCTTGCTGGCCAAAGGCTTCGCTGCAGGTGGCACAAAGGCGGCACCCTACCCCACATCCCACCCCGGCAGCGGTGAGAAATCGTAATCGACGATGCGCGAATTGGACTTCTGCAACGCCGAGATTGCAGCCATCTCTCCCGCGGCCAGCTCAAAGTCGAAGATGGCGAAATTCTCCGCCACCCGCTCCTTCTTCGTCGTCCGCGGGATGGCAACGACGCCCTGCTGCTGCACATGCCAGCGCAGCACGATCTGGCCGGGCGTCTTGCCGTGTCGTCGCGCCGCCTCGACGATCACCTTTTCCGCCAACAGTCCGCCGCTGCGATAGAGCGGACAGTAGGCGACCAGCGCGAGGCCGTTGTCGCGGCAGGCGTTCAGCACTTTTCCTTGCGCCAGGTAAGGATGGTACTCGACCTGGTTGCAGACGAGCGGCGCGACGGAAAAGCCGATCGCCTGTTTCAGCATGTAGACCGGGAAGTTGGAAACGCCGATGTGACGGGTGAGCCCGCGCTCGCGCACCCGGTTCAGCGCGCCGATCGTCGGCTCGAGCGGCAGGCGCGGGTTCGGCCAGTGGATGACGAGCAGGTCGACCTGCTCGAGGCCGAGCCGCTTGACGCTGCCTTCGGCCGAATGCTCGAGATCGGCCGGGGCAAGGTCGCTGTGCCAGACTTTCGTGGTGACGAACATGTCGCTGCGCGGGATGCCGGAATCGCGCAAGCCCTGCCCCACCGCAGCCTCGTTGTCGTACATGCGCGCCGTATCGAGATGGCGGTAGCCGACGGCAATTGCCTCGCGCACCATCTCTACGCATTCCCGCCCCCGCAGCGTCCAGGTACCGAACCCAAGCGCCGGGATTTTCGCGCCATTTGCCTCGACCACATGCATGCCGAACTCCTCGCCAGTCCGCTCGGCGCTTGCCGACACGCTGCCTGCCCTGCCAGAAAGCAAGAATGGAATCCGACAGTACCTCGACGCAAGCCGTTCCAAGCCGTCGCATCGACACGATCGATCTCGCGCGCGGCATCGCGCTGCTGGCGATGGTCGTCTATCACTTCACCTGGGACCTCGAATTCTTCGGTTATGCCGGCCAGGGACTGACGGCCGAAGGCGGCTGGCGGCTTTTTGCGCGCTGCATCGCGTCCAGCTTCCTGTTCCTGGTCGGCGTCAGCCTGGTGCTCGCGCATGGCCGGCAGATCCGCTGGCGCAGCTTCTGGCTGCGTTTTGCCATGGTCGCGGCAAGCGCTGCGGCGATCACGGCCGGAACCTGGTTCTTCATCGGCTCGCCGGGCTTCATCTTTTTCGGCATCCTGCACCAGATCGCCTTTGCAAGCCTCGTGGGCCTGCTCTTCCTCCGCTTGCCTGCCTTGCTCACGCTGGCCGTCGCGGCGACCGTCATCGCGGCGCCGCTCTTCCTGCGCTCGACTTTTTTCGACCATCCGCTGCTCTGGTGGATCGGGCTGTCGAGCGCCGACCCGCGCTCCAACGACTATGTGCCGGTGTTTCCATGGTTCGGCGCGGTGCTCGCCGGCGTCGGGGCTGCGAAGATCGCCCGCGATTTCAGCCTGTTCGATCGGCTCTCACGGCTGCGTCTCGGAGGCTGGTCGGCGCCGGTGCGGTTTTTCGGCCGCCACAGCCTCGCCTTCTACCTTACCCACCAGCCGCTACTGATCGGCGGGCTGTGGCTCTTCTCCCAGATCCTTCCGCCGCCGCCCGCTTCCCCCGACAGCTTCAAGCAATCCTGCGTGGCGCAGTGCCTCGGGCCGTATGACACGGACTTCTGCACGCGCTATTGTGACTGCTTTTACGACGAGCTGGTGTCGAAAGGTGTCGCCGAAGCGGTGCTGGCCAACAAGGTGACGCCGGCGATCGAGGCGCTGGTCCCCGACATTTCCTCGCTCTGCACGATCGAGACGGAGGCAGGACAATGAACGATGTTTCGGAACGGCCGAACCGGGTGCCCTGGCCGCCGCTCATCTATCTCGCCGGCATCGCCGTCTCCATCCTGCTGCCATTCGCCTACAAGCTGCCCTGGTTCGGCCCACCGCTCGAGGATTTGCTTTTTGCCGCCAGCTTTCTCGTCTTTGCGGCCGTGATCGCGCTTTACGTCTCCGCCCTGCGCACGATGGCGCGCGGCAAGACGACGGCGAGCCCCGTGCACCGCTCGGAGAACCTGGTGACGACCGGTGCCTTCGGCTTGAGCCGCAATCCGATCTATCTCGCCAACACGCTGCTCCTGATCGGCGGAGGCATGGTTTCGAAAAACCCCTGGTTTTTCGTGCTTGCGCTGATCTGCGCCTTCGCCACCCAGAAACTTGCGATCGAGCGTGAGGAAAAGCACCTTGAGACGCGCTTCGGCAAAAGGTACCGGGACTACGCCAAGCGCGTGCGGCGGTGGATCTGACTGGCTCCGCGCGCCTGGCCAACAGGCCAGAGCCAAGCAAGCAGGGAAGGAAAACGATGACGCCGCACAACGAGGCAGCCGCCGGCGACTACGCCGAAACCGTACTTCTGCCTGGCGATCCGCTGCGCGCCAAATGGATCGCCGAGACCTTCCTCACCGAGCCGAAGCAGGTGAATGGAGTACGCAACTGCCTGGGCTTCACCGGCACCTACAAGGGCCGCCGCATCTCCGTGCAGGCGACCGGAATGGGCCAGCCTTCCGCCGCGATCTACATCCACGAGTTGATCAATTTCTACGGCGTGAAGAACTTGATCCGGGTCGGCACCTGCGGCGGGCTGAACGCGAAGGTGAAGGTCGGCGACCTCGTGCTTGCGCTCGGCTCCTCGACCAATTCAAGCATCGTGCGCGAGGCGTTCGGTAGTTACAGCTTTGCGCCGATCGCCGACTATTCGCTGCTGCGGTCCATGGTCGACAAGGCCGAGGCCGCCGGCATGCGGCTGCATGTCGGCAACATGGTTGCCGACGACATTTTTTACTACCCGAACGGAATCGAGGCTTACGGGGTGCTGCCCGCGCACGGCGCGCTCGGCGTCGATATGGAGAGCGCCGTTCTCTACACGCTCGCCGCCCGCTTCGGCGTTAAGGCGCTCACCGTCTGCACCATGAGCGACTGCCTCATCACGCACGAGCAGATGACGGCACTCGAACGCCAGACCAAGGTGCACGCCATGGCAACGCTGGCATTGGACGTGGCAGCGGAGGCTTAAGGGCGGGCTCGCCGAGGTCCGCGCCTCAAGTCTTCACGCCAAGCTCGGCCAGCCGCTCGACGCAGGACTCTTCCGCCTGGTCGAGTTCGGCGACCGTCTCTTCGAGGTCGCGGCGTTTCTGGCGCAGGCCTTCGCGCTTTTCCTCGATGCGCCGGATCATCAGCTTGAGCTGCCCGACCTCGCCCGGCGGCTCCTTGTACATCTGGATGATCTCGCGGATCTCGTTGATCGAGAAGCCGAGCCGCTTTCCCCGCATGATCTGCTTGATGAGGTGGCGGTCCGAGGGACGGAAGAGCCGCGTGCGGCCGCGCCGGACCGGCGCGATCAGTCCTTCATCCTCGTAGAAACGCAGCGTGCGGGTGGAGATGTCGAACTCGCGGGTCAGCTCGGTGATCGAATAATATTCCCGCATCGTCCCGCTGAGACCTGCCTGATTCCAACAGCTTAGAGTCTCGCATGGCATTTACGTAAAAGTCAATTGCGCGGGATGCTGCCGCCGCGGGCGGGCGCCCCTCAGAGCGGTAGCCAAAGGGTCGCGAGGCCAAGGAAGGCGAGAAAGCCGATCACGTCCGTCAGCATGGTGGTGAAGATCGAGGAGGAGATCGCAGGATCGGCGCCGGCGCGGTGCAGGATGAGCGGAATGAGGATGCCGCCGAGTGCGGCGACCAGCATGTTGATCACCATCGCTGCCGCGATGACGAAACCGAGGCCGGTATTGGCGAACACGGCGGCGGCGATGACGCCGATGACAAGCGCGATCACCGCCCCGTTCAGCAGGCCGACCATCACCTCGCGGCGGATGACGCGGCCGGCATTGTAGATGTCGAGGTCGCGGGTCGCCAGCGCGCGCACCGTCACGGTCATGGTCTGCGTGCCGGCATTGCCGCCGAGCGAGGCTACGATCGGCATCAAGGCCGCAAGCGCCACCATCTCTTCGATGGTGGCGCCGAACAGCGAGATCACCGTCGCCGAGAGGAAGCCGGTGACGAGGTTGACGAGCAGCCACGGCACGCGTGATCGCGAGGTTGCAAGCACCGTATCGGACAGCTCCTCGTCGCCGACGCCGCCCATGCGCAGCAGATCTTCTTCCGCCTCTTCCTGGATGACGTCGACGACATCGTCGATGGTGAGCACGCCGACCAGGCGTTCGTTCTCGTCCACCACGGCAGCCGAGAGCAGGTCGTATTGCTCGAATTCCTGCGCGGCCTCTTCCTGGTCCATCGTGGCCGGGATCGCGTGCCGCGTCTCGTGCATGATGTCCTCGATCTTCACCGCGCGCTTGGTGCGCAGAATCTGGTCGAGGTCGACCGCTCCGAGCAGCCTGAAGGTCGGGTCGATGACGAAGATCTGGGTGAAGTGATCGGGGAGGTTCTCCTCCTCGCGCATGTAGTCGATGGTCTGGCCGACGGTCCAGAAGGGCGGCACGGCGACGAACTCGGTCTGCATGCGCCGGCCGGCCGTCTCTTCCGGGTAGTCGAGGGCGCGGCGCAGCCGGATGCGCTCGGTGAAGGGGAGCTGCGCCAGGATCTCTTCCTGGTCTTCCTCGTCGAGGTCTTCGAGGATGTAGACCGCGTCATCGGAATCGAGCTCCTGCACCGCTTCCGCGATCTTGTCGTTCGGCAGCTGGTCGACGATCTCGAGGCGGATCGCCTCGTCCACCTCGGTCAGCGCCGAGAAATCGAAATCCTTGCCGAGCAGCGCGACCAGCGCCTGGCGCTGTTCGGGCAGCATCGCTTCCAGAAGGTCGCCGAGCTCCGACTGGTGCAGCCTGCCGACGTCCTGCTTGAGGGTCAGCGTATCGCGGTCGGCGATCGCCGCGCCGATATGCGCGAGAAAAGAGGAAAGGATGACGCCGTCTTCGTCATAGATGTCGGCATGACGTTCGGGCGCGGCCGGTTCCTGATTTTCCATAGGCGCCCCCGGTTGGCGAAGCAGGGAGAATGCCCCTCTTTGCCCTCAAGCTTATGGATTTTCAAACGAAAAGCGGTGCCTGCGGCGTCAGAAAACGTCGCGGCAGCTGCTAGCGCAAATCCAGGAAAAGTGGAAACCGGTTTTCCGTTCGGATTTGCGAAAAAACAAAGACCAAGAGCATTTTCGCGATTCTATGAATCGCGAAAATGCTCCTGGCCGGAACTCTGTTCTCAAGGCTTGGCGTCGCGCGCGAAAAGATAGGCGAGAAGCGACAGGCCAAGCATGGCCGCGTAGAAGAAGAACAGCGCCGAATAGGCTGCGGCCGGCTCGCCGGGAACAGTCGAGGCCGACACCACGGGACCGGTGGCGAACTGCATCAGCCCGGTCCCTCCGATCGAGAAAAAGTTCATCAGCGTCACCCCGCGGCCGGTCAGGTGCGCCGGCAGGAAGGCGCGGGAATGTGCGATGACCAGCCCGAACGAGCCGCCGAACAGGCCGATCAGCACGAACAGAGCCGTGCTCGTGACGATGCCGGTCACCGGGAAGAGCGCGAAGGCAAGCAGCACCGCCACGCCCACGGCGTTGCCGCAGAAGGCAACCCATTTGCGGGTGCCGAACAGCCGGTCGAGCGGGCCGTAGAGGAATGCGCCTGCGATCATCGACAGCGCCATGAACAGCGTGGCGTGGCCGATCGCGATCGAATCTGCGCCATAGACGTCGGAGAGGTACGGGCCGGCCCAGAGCCCGCGTATGCCGGCGGCGGGCGCGTAGTTGAGCGCCGTCAGCGGAATGATCGGCCAGAGCACGCGCATGCGCATCAAGTCGAGGTAACCGGCCAGCCCCAGTCCCGTGTCGGGTGCCGCACCTTCCGGCGCCGGCGGGTCGCGCACCACGGCCGCGAGCAGCACCGCCACCAGCAGCGTCGCGACGCCGAGCCCCACCATCACCGGCCGCCAGCCGAACGCTTCCGCGGCATTGGCGAGCGGCGAGGCGCCGATCACGTTGCCGGCCGTGCCGAAGGCGACGATCCAGGATGCGAGGATGGCGAAGCGCGCCGGCGGGTAGACGCGCGCGAAGATGAAATAGGAACCCATCAGGATCGGCGCGCAGCCGACCCCGATCAACGCCATCGAAGCGATCACCATCCACGGCGTGCCGGCGGAGGCAAAGAGGAACGCGCCGCCCCCCGCCCCCAATGCGAGCATGATCGACGTCGTGCGTTTTGGCCCGTAGCGATCGAGCGCCACGCCGACGACAAACTGGGCAAGGGCAAAGGCGATGAAGAATGCGCCGGAAGCAAACGAAAGGTCCGTCTTGCTCGCGCCGAGCTCGGCCGTCAGCGCCGGCGTAAGCACGGCAAGGAACGAGCGATAGAATTGCGACAGCACATAGGCTATCGCCAGCGCGGCGATCCCTGCCATTTCCGGCGCGTCCCCCCAAAAGAGCTGGGCGGCCGAAGCACCGCCACGGCCGCCCTAGTCTATGGATTGCTCAGCCGCAACTGGCTGAAGCGCGCGGCGCTTGGGCCAAGATGCCTGTCAAGCCGCGCGGAATGACGGCCGTTTGCCCGGCCGGCGCTTGCCGCGAAACGGCCTGCGCGCCTGCTCGCCCGACCCCGGCATCCCGTGGAAGCCGCCCTTTTCGGCCTGCGGCCGCTGGCGCGGCTGCTGGCTGCCGTCGCGATGCTCGCCGTGGCGGTGCTGGCCGCCTTTTTGCGCGTGGTGATGGCCATGTGCAGGCTTCTGTCCGGCCGGCTTGTGGCGATTGCCGTGCTCCTGCCTGCGCTGGCCGTCCTTGCCGTCGCGGCCATTGCTGCGATCGCTGTCGCGGCGATCGCCGCGGTCGTTGGCTGCCTGGGGCCGCGGCGCAGCTTGCTGGCTTGCCGGGCGCACCGGGTCGGGCTCGCGCGTATGGTCGGCCGCGACCGGCAATTTCATGCGGATCACCCTTTCGACGGCCCGCAGCTTGGCTGCTTCCGCCGGATCGCAGAGCGTGACGGCGATGCCGGAGGCGCCGTTGCGGCCGGTGCGGCCGATGCGGTGCACATAACTTTCCGCTTCGTCCGGCAGATCGAAGTTCACGACATGGCTGATGCCGGGCACGTCGATGCCGCGCGCAGCGATGTCGGTCGCCACGAGGATGCGCATGCTGCCGTCGCGAAAGCCGTTGAGCGCCTTCTGGCGGGCGTTCTGCGACTTGTTGCCGTGGATCACGGCGGCATCGAAACCGTCACGCTCGAGGTCGCGGGTGATGCGGTCGGCGCCGTGCTTGGTGCGCGAGAACACGATCACCGAGCTCATTGCCGGATCGGCCAGCATCTTCGACAGGATCTGCCGCTTCTGCTTCACGCGCGCCATGACGACGCTCTGGTGAATCTCGGGGGCGGTGGTGCCCTGCGGCGCCACCTCGACGCGCACCGGCTCGCGCAGCAGGCTCTGGGCGAGATCGGCGATCTCGGGCGGCATGGTAGCGGAAAAAAGCATCGTCTGCCGCGCCGGATTGGTCGCCTTGGCCAGCCGCCGCACGTCGTTGATGAAGCCCATGTCGAGCATGCGGTCGGCCTCGTCGAGCACGAGCCAGGTCGTCTCCGACAGATTGACGTCATGCTCGCGCACGAGATCGATCAGCCGGCCGGGCGTGGCGATGAGGACGTCGACGCCGGGCTGGATCTTCCTCACCTGGTTGCTGCGCGACATGCCGCCGAGCACCAGCGCAGTCGAGATGTGCGCGCCCTTGGCGAGCATGCGGAACGTCTCGTCGATCTGCACGGCAAGCTCGCGCGTCGGAACCAGCACCAGCGCGCGCGCCGTTTTCGGCCGGCGCCGGGTGCCGAGCCCGATGATCTTCGACAGGATCGGCAGCGCGAAGGCGGCCGTCTTGCCGGAGCCGGTCTGCGCCACGCCGAGCAGGTCGCGGCCGGCGAGCTGCGGCGGAATGGCGGCGGTCTGGATCGGCTTCGGATCGGTGTAGCCGGCAGCGATCGTGGCTTTCAGAAGCTGCCCGGAAATGCCGAGCGCCTCGAAGCCCGACGGCTTCAATTCGATTTCAGTGGTCAAAATACTCTTCTTTCGAGCGGACTTTTCCTGCCCGCAGACATCATGCCCGCAGGCGCAACCCGCCCCAGGCGATTTCATCATTCATCGATAACGACAAGGCGGCGGGCAGAAATGCCCGCTGCGGCTGCGCTGTCGTGCCCGCCGGCCTCTTGCCGCCGGGGCTTCTTCACCCGTTCGTTTGAAGGGGAGAAACAGACGCAACCAGTCCAGATCGGAAAGCCGGATTCATTCCGGCCCATGCGCCTATAGGGCGGGATATGGTGGAGTTTGGCGTGGAAGGCAAGCAAATAATGCTGCAGTGCAGCGATCCGGTTACTCCGCCGCCTTGTCGGCGAGCTGCATCAGCTTCAGCACTGAGTTCCAGTTGCGCGCGGTGTTGGGCACACCGATGCCCTTGTCGAACCTGGCCGCGAATTTCGACGTACCGAAACCCTCGGGCGTGTGGAGATAGGCAATCTTGCCCACCACCTCGATCGCCTCGCCGCCTTCCGCGAACGCGCGCAGCGCCTCGAGCTTTTCCTTGTCCGGCTGCTTCGCCAGCACCGCGGCGTGGAGAGATTTGCCCCCGACATCCTTCGCGAACGGCTTGTTCTCGATCAGCTCTGCCCACTCCGTGCGACTGACCGCGTAGATGTCTTTGTCGAACTTGAACTCCTTGGAGCAGATCGTCGCGATGGTCGAGATCACCTTCTCGCGCGCCAGTCGCGTCCTGACGATTGCATTGCCGCTGTTGATGTAGGTGGCGACGTTCTTGAAGCCGGCCTCGGTCAGTGCAGCGCGCAGCGGCGCTGTTGGTAGTTGCGTCGCGCCGCCGACGCCGCGAAAGAGGATGATGTAAACCGTTTCCTTCGTCATCTTTTTCTCGACCCGTCCTCGCCGCTCGCCACTTGCATATCCCTGCCCATGCGGACAATCTGCCGCCCGCTCGGCCTGCCCGGTCGAAGCCAGTGCAGGTTGATATAATGCCCGTTGCCGCGGTCGGAATGAAGAAGGTCGTGTTGCCCGAGTTCGGCGAGCCGACCGTGATGCCGCAGATACCCAACGAGACCTATGACCGACGCGTCGGCGCGCTGCTTGCGCTCGGTGCGAAATCGGGGCTCGACGCTTTCGTGGTCTACGGCGATCGCGAGCATTGCGCCAATATCGCCTTCCTGTCCGGATACGACCCGCGCTTCGAGGAGGCGCTGCTCGTCATCGTGCCCGGCCGTCAACCAAAGCTGCTCGTCGGCAATGAGGGCTGGGGTTATGCCGAGATCGTCGGCGGCCCTTACGAGCGCGTGCTCTACCAGACCTTCTCGCTGCCTGCGCAACCGCGCGATCGCTCGCCTTCGCTGAAGCACATCCTCGCCGATTGCGGCATCACGGCAGGGGAACGCATCGGCGCCATTGGATGGAAGCCGTTCGGACCGGGCGACGGCGGTTTCGACGACAGCACGCTCGACCTGCCTTCTTTCATCGCCGATACGCTGCGCGCGCTGGTCGGGCCTGCCGGCTTCGTCCGCAATGCGGCCGGCCTGTTGATGAACCCGCGCGACGGCCTGCGCACCGACAACGACATCGACCAGCTCGCCGCCTTCGAGTTCGCCGCGACCTTCACCTCACAGGGCCTGCGCAACCTGCTCAGGCACATCGAGCCGGGCATGAGCGAGTTGCAGGCGGTGCGGCTGGTCGGCATGAACGGTCTGCCGCACAGCGCCCACCCGATGCTGAGCGCCGGCCCGCGCGCTTCCTACGGCCTGCCTTCGCCGAGCCTCAACGTCATCAGGCGCGGGGACCCCGTCACCTGCGCCTATGGCGTGCATGGCGGATTGAATGCGCGCGCGGGTTTCCTGGTGGAAAGCGTTGCCGAGCTGCCCGCCGGCATCCAGGATTATCTCGACCGCCTCGTCGGCCCCTATTTCGCCGCGGTGGTCGATTGGTACGAGACGATCGGCATCGGGGTTTCCGGCGGCACGCTCTGGAAGGTCATCCACGACCGGCTTGGCGACCCCTTCTTCGGCGTCTCGCTCAACCCCGGACATTTGATCCACATCGACGAATGGCTGCATTCGCCCGTTTCGGCCGGCTCGGAAATCCCGATCCGCTCCGGCATGGCGCTGCAGGTCGACGTGATCCCGGCCACGGGCACTCCCTGGTTCACCACCAACATCGAGGACGGCATCGCCATCGCCGACACGGTGCTGCAGGCGGAGTTCGCAGAGAAGTATCCGGAGGCCTGGCAACGCATCATGGCGCGGCGCGCTTTCATGACAGATGTGCTCGGCATCCGGCTGAAGCCCGAGGTGCTGCCCTTCTCCAACATCCCCGCCTTCCTGCCGCCCTTCTGGCTGGCGCGTGACCGGGCGATGGCGGTGACGAAAAGATGAGCGCGCTGCGCACCAGCTTTGTGCTTGCCGTACCCGACGCCAAGGCGACGGCGCGCTGGTGGGTCGATGTCATGGGCTTCGAGCTGTACCAGGAACCTGGCGGATGGGGTTTTGTACGCCTTGGCGTTTGCTCGCTGCTATTGGGCTCCTGTCCCGACGCCATCCACCCGCGCGAGCTCGGCGACCATCAATATTTCGGCTACATCGAAATCGACGACGTCGACGCCTACCATGCCGAGATTTCGGCGCGCGGCGCCGAAGTGCTCTTCCCGCCCATGGACCAGAAATGGGGCATGCGCGAGATGGGCGTCAGGACGCTCGACGGGCATCGGGTAATGTTCGCGCAGAAGATCGCTGTTTGATTTAACCCGCCGCTCTGAAGAAGCGCTCGATCGCGTCCGTCCCGGGGCCGATCAGGCGCGGATCGTCATAAAAGTCGATCTGACCTTGCGAGGAAAGCCACAACTCCTCCTTCTGCGCGGTCAGCTTGTCGAAGAAGCGGTGCGCGAGTGCCGGCGCCAGCGCCTTTTCGGAATGCACCATGAGCGTTGGTGCAGAAATGCCGGCGGCCAGCGTCTGCACGTCGAAAGGAAGCGTGTAGGCGCGCGACTGGACGGCGAAGCCGTTGACGTAGTTGGCCACCGCGCCGCGCGGCGTGCCGTAAAATTCATAGGCTTCGGTGAGCGGCATCGCCACGTCGCCATTGTCCGGCGCGACGGCGGGGATCCTCTCCGATACGCCCTCCTCCAGCCAGCGCTTCTCCGCCTTGCGCGCGCGTTCGATGGCCGCGTCGTAGCCATCGCCCAGCCATGCCTTCGTCTGCTCGCGATCCGCATAGACGCCCGCGACGCCGGCAAAGGCGGCGATCCTCGGATCGTCGGCCACTGCCGCCGCCATGTAGCCGCCGCCGGCGCACACCCCGACTGCAAACACCGGCAGACCCTGCGTCCGCTCGTCGCCGCCAAGCGCGGTGATTGCGCTGCCGATATCCTCGACCTTGCGCGGCGGCGATTCGAATTGCCGCGGCGCGCCGCCGCTCTCGCCGAAACCGCGGTGGTCGAAGGCGAGCGCGGCAAAGCCGCGCTCCGCCAATGCCCGCGCATACACGCCGGCGGCTTGCTCCTTGACCGATGTCAGCGGCCCGGTCGTCACGACTGCGCCGGAGGGAGAGCCATCAGGCAGAAACAGCGTGCCCACCAGCCTGTCGCCGCCACTCTCGAACTCGAATCGCACCTCGCGCATGCCATCCTCCTCGGTCGATCGAGGATGAAGTTAGGCCGGCCCTTGCCGGGCGTCATCATGGCCGGATGGCTAGGATCGACAAAACGCGTCGCTTTCAGACGAACAGCTCGACCTTCTCGAACTTCGTTACATCGACCAGCCCTACATCGGAGATTCTGAGCTCCGGGATCACCACCAGCGCGAGCAGCGAGTGCTGCATGTACGCGTTGTTGAGCGAGCAGCCCATGTTGCGCATCGCATCGGTCAGCTTCGCCGCCTTTTCGGCCACGATCTCCGCACGTTCGTCCGACATCAGTCCGGCGATTGGCATCTCGACCAGCGCGAGCTCCTTGCCCTTGGAAAAGAGCACCACGCCGCCGCCCACCTCCGCCAGCCGGTTGGCGGCCAGCGCCATGTCCTGCCTGTTGGTGCCGACCACGATCATGTGGTGCGAGTCATGCGCTACGGTGGAAGCAATGGCGCAATCCACGACATAACCGAAACCCGAGACGAAAGCGTTGACCACCCCGCCGGTGCCGCGGTGACGCTCGACCAGCGCGATCTGGCAGACGTCGTTCTTCCGGTCCATGGCGACGAGCCCGTCCTCGACCGCGAGGTCGGCCTCCAGCGCGCGCGTCGGCGCCTGGTTCTCGATCACGCCGATCACCCGCGCCCGTACCTCGTTGGCGCCTTTCGGCGCGGCGATGTCGAAATCCGTCGCGACGAGCTTCTTGCCAAGCTTCACCGTTTTCTTCGCGCTCGCCGGATAGTCGTGGGGCGCGATGTCGGCCTCCAGCCTGCCAAATTTCGCGAGTCGGACGCCCCGCGCGTAAACCTCGTCGATCGCCAGCGCCGCGAGGTCGGAGACGATGAGGAAATCCGCCCGCCGTCCCGGCGCGATCGAGCCGATCTCCCGCTCCAGCTTGAAATGCTGCGCCGTGTTGAGGCTCGCCATCTGGATCGCGGTGACGGGTTTCAAGCCTTGGGCGATCGCGTGCCGGACGACGCGGTCCATATGCCCCTCCTGGACGAGCGTGCCGGAATGGCTGTCGTCGGTGCAGAGGATGAAGTTGCGCGGGTCGAGCCCGCTTTCCGTCACCGCCTTCAGCTGGCTCGCCACATCGAACCAGGCCGACCCCAGCCTCAGCATTGCCCGCATGCCTTGGCGCACGCGCGCGATCGCATGCTCGGCGCGCGTGCCTTCATGATCGTCCTCCGGCCCGCCGGCGACATAGCCGTGGAACGGCAGGCCGAGATCGGGCGAGGCGTAGTGCCCGCCGACCGTCTTGCCGGCGCGCATCGTCGCCGCGATCTCGCCCGACATCACCGGGTCGTTGGCCGACACACCGGGAAAATTCATCACCTCGCCGAGCCCGATGATGTTCGGCCAGCCCATCGCTTCCACCACATCGGCAACGCCGAGCGTTGCGCCGGGAGTCTCGAGGCCCGGCGCCGACGGCACGCAGGACGGCATCTGTACATAGACATTGACCGGCATGGCCATTGCCTCGTCATGCATCAGGCGCACGCCGGCCAAGCCGAGCACATTGGCGATCTCGTGCGGATCGATGAACATCGACGTTGTGCCGTGCGGGATCACGGCGCGGCAGAATTCCGTCACCGTCACCATGCCGCTCTCGACATGCATGTGGCCGTCGCAGAGGCCCGGCACGAGGTAGCGGCCGGCCGCGTCCACGACCTTCGTCTCCTTGCCGATGGCGTGGCTCGCATCCGGCCCGCAATAGGCAAAACGCCCGCCTGAAATCGCGATGTCGGTCGCCGGGATCACCTCGCCCGAATAGACGTTCACCCAGCGGCCGTTGCGCACCACGAGGTCGGCCGGCCTGCGGCCGGTCGCCACGTCCACCAGCGACGTCGCGCTCTCGCTCCAGGGCTTCAGCTTCGCCATCTCTCCGCTCCGCTCGTTACATCACCTGGAAATGCACGGATTTCGGCGTCCTGTCATCGCCATTGATGGGCGTGACGTCCATCGGGCAAGCCGAAAGCACGATGATCGTGTCGACCAGGGCCTTCAGCACCACATGGTCGCCGGCCTTGCTCAGCGGCTTGTCGATCGAGATGTCGCGGCTGTTGGTGACGGGGATGTTCATCCACAGATTGAGCGGATTCGGCACGCTGGTGGCGTCGAAGCCCGCCTCGAACAGTGCTTCGAGGAAATTGTCGCGGCAGTTCCGGTGGCCGGGCGGGCAGCCGTAGAATTTGTAGAGCCACTTGTCGCAGCAGGCGAGCAGCATGTCGTGGAGGCCGGGCGACGTGTCCTCCTCCAGCAGCAGCATCTCGGTGCGGCGGTTCGAATAGAGCCTGTCGCCCTCTCTCGGAAACAGCCCGCCGATCATGCGGCGTGTGTGCTCGACCGAAAGATATTCGCTGGTGTCGTTCCGGTTGAGCGCCCAGGTATCGACCACCTGGCTGCCGAAGGTGTTGATGAGCTTCAGCCGCTCGCCGCGCTTCAGCGCAACGGCCTTGCCGTGCCCGCCACTGATCTCGACCATCTCCTCGCTGGCCATTCTCGCACCCCATCTTTGGTCCGACTGTGCCAAGCCGCGCCGTGCAGCGCCAGCCCTCCTGACAGAAACGGATGGCGAGCCAAACGGCCAGCGGCTAAAGCATGTCTCCCGCAAGCCACGCAGCGGTTTCGGGGCTTCAGGGTCGCGCCGGGGAGGACAGGACATTGCCCGACATCATTCTCTATCACTACCCGGAAACACCCTTCGGCGAGAAAATCCGCGCCTTCTTCGGCTACAAACGCCTCGAATGGCGTTCCGCGCTCGTGCCTTTGATCCGGCCGCGGCCGCTGCTCGAAACGCTGACCGGCGGCAACCGCCGCGTCCCGGTTCTGCAGATCGGCGCCGACATCTACCTCGATTCGAATCTGATTCTCCCGGTCATCGACCGGCTCTTTCCCAACCCACCGCTTGCCGGCACCGACGGCGATCCGCTGACCACCGCGATCCCGCTCTGGTTCGAGCCGCGCATGTTCATGACCGTCAACCCGCTGCGCTTCCAGTCGCGCAGCGACATGACCCTGATGGGCAGCGACCCCCAGCGCACCACCGATTTCGTGACCGAGCGGGCGCCTTTCATGGCCTCCATGCTCGACACCTCGAAGCTGCGCGATCATTTTCCCGGCGCTGCCTTCGGTTTCCGCCAGCTGATGACGCTGCTCGACCGGCGGCTGCTCGCAACCCGCGGCTTCCTCGGCGGCGACTTCCCGTCGCCTGCCGATTTTTCCGCCTACCACCCGATCTGGTGGCTGCTGCAACCGCCGGCGCATGAGGAAATCCTCGAAGGCTTCGACAATGTCCGCGCCTGGCTGCAGCGTGTCGGCAATTTCGGTGACGGCAAGCCAAGCCCGATTACGGTCGAGGAGGCATTCGAGCACGCACGGGTCGCCGAGCCCGCCCCGCCCGCCACGCCGCCGGCAGGCGACGCGCGGCTGAAACTCGGTTCGCTCTACCGCATCGCGCCGAACGATTACGGCAAGGACCCGGTCGAGGGCACGCTCGTGCATGTCGGCGAGAACGAGTTGACGCTCGCCCGCGAGGACGCCGCCTTCGGCAAGGTGCACGTGCATTTCCCGCGCTGGGGCTACACGGTGAGCCTTCCTTCCTGAAGCACGATTGCCGCCCCTGCCGAAACATGCCACTCACTGCCGCTTATGAACGCGCGGGTGGGACCGAGTGCGACGATCGGGGCGGCCGAGAGGCTGACAGCCTACAGGCCGCACATTGACGGCCTGAGGGCGATCTCGATCCTGTCGGTCGTGGCGTTCCACGTCGGCTTGCCCGGCTTTTCCGGCGGCTATGTCGGCGTCGATATCTTCTTCGTCATCTCCGGCTTCCTGATCATCAGCCAGATCATCGAGGCGATGGACGAGCGGCGCTTCTCCTTCGCCGGCTTCTGGGCACGGCGGGCGCTGCGCATTCTGCCGCCCTACCTGCTGGTGATCGTCACGGTTGCGCTCGTTGCACCCTTCATCCTCGTCATGCCCGACGATTTGACCGATTTCGGCCGGCAGGTCGCTTATTCGGCCGGCATGATCGTCAACCACCTCTTCCTGGTGCAGCAGGGTTATTTCGACGCGCCAGCCGAAACCAAGGTGCTGCTCAATCTGTGGTCGCTCTCGGTCGAGGAGCAGTTCTATCTGTTCGCGCCGCCCTTCATGGCGCTGCTCTACGTGCTGATCCGGCGCTCACGGTCAAGCGGGGCACGCGAGCGTGTGCTGCTCATTGCAACCGCCATCGTATTCCTGGCCTCGCTTGCCGGCTGCATCGCGCTGTCGGCAGGTCCCGACAGCCGCAACCCCGCTTTTTACCTGACACCGCTGCGCGCCTGGGAATTCGCCGCCGGTGGCGTCATCGGACTCATCCTGCCGCACGCGCGGCGCCTGCCGCAGGCAGCACAATGGCTCTTCGCGCCGGCCGGTCTCCTCGCCATTGCCATTTCCGTCGTCGCCTTCTCGCCGGCGCTTTCCTACCCCTCGGCCTATGCGCTTCTTCCGGTGCTCGGCGCCGCCGCCGTCATTCTCGGCGGCATCCTCCATCCGCAAGCCGTCGCTGCGCGGCTGCTCTCCGTTTCGCCGATGGTTGCGATCGGGCTTCTCTCCTATTCCTGGTATCTCTGGCACTGGCCGCTCATTTCCTTCGACCGCATCGTGAGCTTTGGAGAGCACGACCTGTTGCGCGACCTTTTGAACGCGGCCGTCTCCTTCGGCCTCGCCGCCCTTACCTACATCGCCATCGAACGTCCGCTGCGCCGGTGGCGCAAGGCGGCAGGCATCCGCCTCACCTGGCGGCCCGTGATTGCCGGCGTCGCCGCGTCCGCGGCGGTTGCAACGGCCGGCTGGCTCGGCTTCCAGTCCCTGGCGCGCGGCGCCGCGGACGTCATCCCGCCCCGCTATCTGCCGGAATTCACCTCCGCCGAACCGGTTTGCGACCTGCGCCTCGCAAGCTCGGCGGCCGATTGCCTGACGCTTGCTGCCGGCCGGCCGCTCGGGCTGATCATCGGCGATTCCATGCTGCTCGGTCCGCGCGACGTGATCGTCCGCGCCGCCCAGGCAAAGGAAAGCCTCGTCCTTTCCTACATCTCCGCCGGATGTGGCGCCCTGCTCGGCGTCGACATCTTCGTATACGACAAGGACATGCAGCAGAAATGCATGGCAATGCGGACCGGCGGATCCAAAGTCCTGGCTGAGCTCAAGGCATTGGGCAAGCCGCCGCGTTTCGCCCTGCTGTTCTCGAACTGGCCGGCCTATATCGGCGGTAGGGGTGCCGGCGAGCTGAGCGTTGCCGGCAGCGGCGTCCCCGCCCCCGACCAGCATGCCTTCTTCGTCGAGACGCTGCGCGGCACGGTACGCATCCTCGAGGAGGCCGGTGTAGAGCGCGTGCTGGTCATCGGCTCGACACCGGCTTTCCCACGCTCCGTGCCGGCCTGCCTTGCGCTTGCAGATCGTTTCGGCGCGGACCCTGAGAGAGTCTGCTCGGAGAGCCGCAAGAAGGTCGACGCGGTCCTCTCATCGACGACGACGCTGATCGTCCAGGCTCTCGCCGGTCTTCCTGCCGTGCGCTTCATCGATCCGATCGATGAATTCTGCGACGCGGACCTTTGCCGGCCCTGGGCGGGCGACGATGTCCTGCTGATCGACAATGGTCATCTCAGCAATGTCGGCCTGCAGCGCATCGTCGATGCGCATGCCGGCGATTTCGCCTGGCTGCTTGACGCAGCGTATTAGCCGAACATCCAATCCGGCCGCTCTTGACGTCGGCGACGGCTGTCCTTTCTTGCTCTGCTTGAGCCCGTGCTGAACATCGGCCGGCAAGACAGGGAGGATTACATGAAGCTTCTGGCGCAACTCGCTGCGGCAACAGCGATTCTCGCACTTTCGGCCGGCGCGGCCGACGCCGAGGTTTATCCGGAGCAGACCATCACCATCGTCGTGCCCTTCTCGGCCGGCGGTCCGACCGACACGGTGACCCGGCTCGTCGCCGAAGCGATGGCGAAGGACCTCGGCACGCAGATCGTAGTGGAGAATGTGGGCGGGGCCGGCGGCACCACCGGCGCCGCACAGGTGGCCGACGCGGAAGCCGACGGCTACACCCTGCTTCTGCATCATATCGGCATGGCGACGAGCGCCACGCTCTACCGCAAGCTGCCCTATGATCCGCTCAATGCCTTCGAATATGTCGGCCTCGTCACCGACGTGCCGATGACGCTGGTGGCGCGTAAGGATTTCGAGCCGTCCGACCTCAAGGGCCTCGTCGACTATGTAAAGGCGAACAAGGACACCGTCACCGTCGCCAATGCCGGCATCGGTGCGGCCTCGCACCTTTGCGGCATGCTTTTCATGAGCGCGATCGGTACGCAGCTCACCACCGTGCCTTACAAGGGCACCGGGCCTGCGATGACCGACCTGCTCGGCAGCCAGGTCGACCTGATGTGCGACCAGACCACCAACACGACGAAGCAGATCCAGGCCGGCACGATCAAGGGCTACGCCGTGACCTCTCCCGCCCGGCTCGCCGTGCTGCCCGACCTGCCGACCACGGAAGAAGCCGGCGTGCCTGGCATGCAGGTCGGCGTCTGGCACGGCATCTATGCGCCGAAGGGCACCTCGCCGGAGTTCACCGCGCGCCTGTCGCAGTCATTGAAGGTGGCGCTGAAGGACCCGAACGTGATCGCCAAGCTTGCCGAGCTCGGCACCGCTCCGGTCGCCGAAGCCGAAGCCACGCCCGAGGCCTTGAAGGCGAAGCTGGAAAGCGAGATCGCACGCTGGAAGCCGATCATCGAAGCCGCCGGCCAGTTCGCCGATTGAGCTGCCGTTGCAAGTCGGCGTCGAATAGCGGCTTGCAGCAAGGCAGAAGTACTTGAAACCTCCGCGCTGCCCCTCATCGCCCTGCCGGGCACTTCTCCCCGTAAACGGGGAGAAGGACGCTGTTCTCAACCTCGCCGCCTGTTCTTCGACGCCGGTAATTTGCCTAACACCGGATAAGGGCGGTCTTCTCCCCGTTTACGGGGAGAAGATGCCGGCAGGCAGATGAAGGGCGGCGCCGACATACACAGCTCGATCGCTCGGGGAGATCACTGACGCATATGAAATCCCTCCGCATCGACACGGCCAATACCCTCTGCGGCCTGATCTTCGTCGCTTTCGGCGTCTTTTTCTGCATCCAGTCGCTTGGCCTCGAACTCGGCACCGCCCTCAAGATGGGCCCAGGCTACGCTCCGCTCGTCCTGTCCGGCATCCTGATCCTGCTCGGGCTCGTTATCATCGTGCAGGCGACACGCGTTGCCGGCGAGCCGGTCGGGCCGATCGCCTGGCGCGGCATGCTTTTCATCCTGCCTGCGCCCGTCTTCTTCGGCCTGACCGTCCGCGGGCTGGGTTTCGTGCCGGCCCTCTTCGTCACCGCCCTGATCGCTGCCTTCGCCTCGCATCGCATGCGCCCTGGCGTGGCGCTCCTGGTGGCGGCGCTGCTTACGCTGTTTGCCACCATGGTTTTCAGCTACGCGCTCGGCCTGCCCTTTCGCCGCTTCGGCCCGTGGCTGCCGCTCTGAGGCAATTCGGCGATGGACCTCATCTACAATCTCGGCCTCGGCTTCGCCACCGCGAGCACGCTCTGGAACCTCGGCTTCTGCCTGATCGGCGTGCTGCTCGGCACGCTGATCGGCGTCTTGCCCGGCATCGGGGCGACCGCGACCATCGCCATGCTCTTGCCGATCACCTTCCAGCTCGGCGACCCGGTAGCGGCGCTGATCATGCTCGCCGGCATCTATTATGGCGCCCAGTATGGCGGCTCGACCACGGCGATCCTGATCAACATGCCGGGCGAATCCTCCTCGGCCGTCACCGCGATCGACGGCTATCAGATGGCGCGGCGCGGCCGCGCCGGCGCAGCGCTTGCAACCGCCGCGCTCGGCTCCTTCTTCGCCGGCACGGTGTCGACGCTGCTCGTCGCCCTGTTCGCCCCACCGCTCACCTCGATCGCGCTCGAATTCGGCGCCGCCGAATATTTTTCCCTGATGGTGATGGGGTTGATCTCCTCGATCGCGCTGGCGCACGGCTCGATCGTCAAGGCGCTCGCCATGGTGGTGCTCGGCCTGCTCTTCGGCCTCGTCGGCAGCGATGTGTTCGAGGGCACGCCGCGCTTCACGCTCGGCATCCGCGAATATTCCGACGGGTTGAATTTCGTCGCGGTGGCGGTCGGCATGTTCGGCATCGCCGAGATCCTGCGCAACCTGGAAGACGAGAAGACCAGGACGGTATTGCGCGCGGCCGTCTCCAACCTCTGGCCGACGCGCGAGGATTTCCGCCGCATGCTGGCGCCGATCCTGCGCGGCACCGCGATCGGCTCCGCCCTTGGCGTGCTGCCCGGGGGCGGCGCGATCCTCGCCTCCTTCGCCTCCTACACGGTCGAGAAGCGCGTCTCGAAGCGCCCGGAAGAGTTCGGCAGCGGCGCCATCGAAGGCGTGGCCGGCCCGGAAGCAGCCAACAATGCCGGCGCCCAGACCTCGTTCATCCCGATGCTCACCCTCGGCATCCCGGCCAATCCGGTGATGGCGCTGATGATCGGCGCCATGATCATCCAGAACGTGATACCCGGCCCCGACGTCGTGACCGAGCGGCCCGACCTTTTCTGGGGCGTGATCGCCTCGATGTGGATCGGCAATCTGATGCTGATCGTGCTCAACCTGCCGCTGATCGGCCTCTGGGTGCGGCTGCTCAGAGTGCCCTACTACCTGCTGTTTCCGGCGATCATGGCGTTCTGCTCGATCGGCGTCTTTTCCGTCGCCTCCAACGCCTATCACCTCTACGCCGCCGCCTTCTTCGGCCTCGTCGGCTACCTCCTCGTCAAGCTGCGCTGCGAGCCGGCGCCCTTCCTCCTCGGCTTCGTGCTCGGCCCGCTGCTGGAGGAGAATCTGCGCCGCGCCATGATTCTCGGCCGCGGCGACCCGACCACCTTCGTGACCCGGCCGATCAGCGCCGGCCTGCTCGCCGTCGCGCTGATCGTGCTGATCGTCGTGCTGCTGCCGGCGGTGCGCAGGAAACGCGACGAGGTTTTCGTCGAGGAGAACTAGCCTGTCCTGACCGCCGGTGCGGGGATGTCTTGCAATCCCCTGCCGCTCGTCTAGGACTTTCCACCCATGCGGACGTGGCGGAACCGGTAGACGCAAGGGACTTAAAATCCCTCGGGCCTTGCCCGTGCGGGTTCGATCCCCGCCGTCCGCACCAACGTCACCGGCCTGCCCCGAGGGCCGACGCATCAGGATTATGTTCGATTGCGAGCCACAGTGGCCCAAGTCGAAGCCATTCGTTCGACGCTTTGCTTGCAACTATGTACTTTTTGTGGTACATGTACGTTATATGAGGCCATATGGCGAACGGAGCGCCGAGCAGAATTCCGGTAGCGTTCTACCGCACAGCCGGCGGCAACGAAGTCGTCCGGGATTGGCTTCGGGGTCTCGACGAAAACGATCGGCAAGCCATCGGGCTTGACTTGATGCGTGTTCAATATCGCTGGCCGGTGGGCATGCCTTTGTGCAGACCGCTCAGTAGCGGGCTGTGGGAAGTGCGCACATCTCTTCCCAGCGGGCGTATCGCCCGCATGCTGTTTTGTGTGCGGGCTGACACCATTCTGGTGCTCTCCGGGTTCATCAAGAAGAGCCAGAAGACCCCGGACGAGGAGCTGACGCTGGCGCGCAAGCGAATGAAAGAATTCATGCCGTAGGAGGCCGTGATGAAGAAGAAGGAAACGAAGAAGGCGCGATCGGTCGAAGGGCTCACCACCCTCGATGAATTCCTCACCGGGGAAGGCAGGCGCGAGGAATTCGAGGCAATCGCGATCAAGGAAGTGCTCGCGTGGCAGCTTGAGAATGCAATGAAGGAGAAGAAGCTGTCGAAGCGACGCCTGGCTGAGCAGATGGGCACGAGCCGCAGTCAGGTGGATCGGCTGCTCGATCCCAAGGACGGCAATGTCACACTGACTACGCTGCAGCGCGCGGCCGAGATGGTCGGGCGGAAAGTGCGCATCGAGTTCGTTTGAACCGCCTTTGGAAGGTGCGCTAGCAGGCCTCAGCCGAACGCCTTCGCCGCCATGCGCCTGATGAAATCAGCCGTGCGTTTGGGCTCGGCGAATTGCGGCATGTGGCCGATGCCTTCGAGCAGTTCCAGGTCGAGGCCCGGGATCTTGCCGACCATCTCCAGCCCGTTCGCCTTGTAGTCGAGCACCTTGTCGGCGGTGCCGAACAGGATGCCGACCGGCACCTTGATCTCGCCGTAGCGCTGCTCGAGCGCCGGATAGTCGGCGGCGATATCGGTGACGTCGGTGGAGCTGCCGTAGAAATGCGCCGGCCTCAGGCCGAGTGCACCGCCGCCCTTGGTCATATAGTCGGCAGGCGGCGTCTGCGGTCCGAACACATAGGCGAGCGTGGCGTCGGCATATTTCTTCGCCGTCGGCACGGCGACGGTGTGCGAGACGGCCCAGCGGCGGAACGGCGACGGGATGTGGAGCGGCGCGAATTCCGGCGCCACCACCTCGCGATGGCGCACATGCGGGGAAAGCAGCGCCAGCCCTGCCACCTTGTCCGGATGGTTCACCGCCAGCGCCAGCGCCACGGCGCCGCCGAGCGAGTGTCCGACCACCAGCGGCTTTTCGAGTTTCAGCGCGTCGATCACGCCGGCGATCACGCGCGCCTGCTCGGTCGGCCGCCCCGAGCCGCCTTTCGCCCGCACCGAATAGCCGGAGCCGGGACGATCGATCGCCACCAGGTGAAAGCCGTCGAGCTCGGGAAAGAGCGGGCCGAAGAACTGGTGGAGCTGTGCGCCGAGTCCGTGGATGAACAGGATCGGCCGCCCCTGCCCCTTCTCCACATAATGGATGCGGTTGCCGTCGACCTCGACGAATTTGCCGGCGACCGGCACTCGCCGCTCCGCCTCGGCCGCGATCGAGCGCGTGCGAACGACCTGGAACAGCACGAGCGCCAGCGCCCCCAGCACGATGATGGCAAACACCGATAGAATGATCTGCACCACGCTGCTGGCCTCCGTCCGCCGACGCTCCCACCTAGCCTTGCATCAACGTGGCGGCAAGCAATGCCATTCCAATGCAGGCGTTGAACCCTACGGCATGTCTCCCGAAAGTGTGCGCGGTTTCGGGATAGAGACATGCGCAAAATCAACAGGCTAAAGCGTGTCGCGTGAATCCTTTTTCACGCGACACGCTTTAGATCACCTCGGCGTCCAGCGCCTCGGCGATCGCGCGGCTGTTCTGCAGGCGCGGCACCTTGTATTGCCCGCCCATCTTGCCGATGCTTTTCATGTAGTCGCGGAAAGCGCCCGGCCGCACGGCATGGAGCCGCGGCGCCTCCAGCACGCCGCCGCGGCGGAAGGTGCCGTAATTGTAGTTCACGTTCCTGATGTGCTCGTCCACCGCCGCGATGAAACGCTGCCGGTCCGGCACCGCGCCGTCGAACTCCACATACCAGTCATGATACGGACGCCCGCCGCCCTCCGGCACGGGCTGCGGCGCGACGGTGAACTCGATGATACCCGCGCCGGTCGCCGCACAGGCCGCAAGGATCGCGTCATCGACTTCCTTGGCATAGAGCCGCTCATTCGCAACCGCGATGATGTTCTTGGTGCGGCCCGTCACGAGGACCTGCGGCGGCCGGACCGAGGTGAAGCGCACGATGTCGCCCATCACATAGGCGAAGAAGCCGCTGTTGGTGGAGATGACGATGACGTAGTCGACGCCAGGCTCGACCTGGTCGAGACCGAGCCGTTCGGCATGCGGGTCGTCGGCCTTCTCGACCGGCACGAACTCGAAATAGATGCCGGATTCGAGGTTGAGCATCATGCCCTCGCCCGCCTCGCCCGCCTGGAAGGCGATAAAACCCTCCGTTGCCGGATAGATGTCGATCGTGTCGATCGGCCCGCCGATCTGCCTCTCGATCGCTGCGCGGTAGAGATTGTAGTCGACCCCGCCATGCACGAAGGTCGAGAGGCTGGGGAACACGTCCAGCACGGTGCTTCGGCCGGTCGCGTCCAGCAAATATTCGAAATACATCAGCATCCAGGCGGGCGAGCCGCCGACGAGGCGCACGTCGCGGGTGCGGCTTTCGGCGACCAGGGCCGTCATCTTGTCCTGCCAATTCGGAATGCGGATCACCTCTTCCCCTGGCAGGCTCCGGTCGCGAAACCAGTTCGGCGTATGCTTGCTCACGATCGCCGAGAGCAAGCCGGCCGGCACGCCGCCGAAATTCTCCTTGAGGTCGGGGTTGCCGACGAGCACCACGGCCGTTCCGTCGGCCCAGGCGCCACGGCCGGTGCGGCCATAGTGGTTGAGCAGCGCGCGCCGCGTCGTGCCGTACTGGGCGGGCATCATGTCCTTGGTCAGCGGTACGTACTTCGTGGCCGACGTCGTTCCGGAGGTAAGCGCGAAATAGGCCGGCCGGCCGGGCCAGGTGACATCGGCCTCACCCGCTTTCATGCGGTCGATGTAGGGCCGGTAGTCCTCATAGTCGCGCAGCCGCACGGCGCGCCGGAAGTCGCCGGCGTTACCAATCCGCTCGAAGCCGTGCTCTCGGCCGAACGCCGTATCCTTCGCGCGCCCGATGAGCGCGGCCAGCGTCTCTTTCTGCGACTCGACCGCACGCTCGCCAGCCTGCCTGACCGAGCGTGCGGTCCACAACGCCGCCGGCTTCAGCAGCGCCGACCTCCAACCCATAAGCCATCCTCGTCTTCTTGCGCGGACGAGACTTCTACAGCATGTCTCCCGAAAGTGTCCGCGGTTTCGGGATAAAGACATGCGCAAAATCAACAGCCTGAAGCGTGTCGCGTGAATCCTTTTTCACGCGACACGCTTTAGAGCCTTTGGTTATGGATGGAAATCAGGCGCGCCCGAGCCTGATACGACGCAACGGCATTCGTCGGCACCCGCAGCTTGTTCTCAGCCGCCGCGCATCAAACGCTGCACGCGCTGGCGATAGGCCTGCACATTGTCGCCGCGGATACGCGTCTCCCGCGTTCCGATCACCTCATCGACCTTGTGGTCCGCGTCCGCGCCTGTCACCGGCTTGGCCACGACCGCGGTTTCACGCTCGAAAGCGTGCGACTTGTCGGTGTTGCGGTAGTAGCGGTAGAGGAACCAGTAGAGCCCGGTCGCACCGGCGGGGCCGGCAAGCAGCAGCCATAGTTCACCGTCCTCGCTCATCACGCGACTCCCAGAAACCAGATGACCAGGCCTTCGATGAAGGTGCCGACCGTGAGCGCGGCGAGCAGCAGTTTCCATTGCTGGACCGGCACGCTGCCCATCGTCTCACCGGTTCGGCCATTCACCGCAATGTAGTGCAGCAGGCCGCCATTCTTGTTGGGCTGGTGGTAGGAATAGAGCCATACCGGCAGGTACATCGACACCCACCGCGTGCCGTGCACGTCGAGGCCTTCCTGCTCCCAGCGCACGCCGCGGTCGTAACCCTGCACTGAATCCACCACCTTGGCGCGCGCGATCGAAAGCAGCTGGTCCTCGAGCCGCGGCCGCATCGCCTCCACGTTCTGGTCGCGCTTCTCCGAGCTGAGCCCGAACAGGAAGGAGGCGTTCCACTTCACCGCATTCTTGGTGTCGAACGGCAGGATCGTGTTGATGATGTTGTTGGTGTTGACGCGCGTGTCGAGATTGCCGCGTTCGCTGGAGGATTCCAGCGGCAGGTCGTCCACGGTGAAATCGACGTGGCGATCCACCTGGTAGATGTCGGCGTCGTAGTAGGTCTTCTTGTCCTTGCCGCTGCCGCGCGTGTAGCGGCGCGTCTCGATCTCGCCCTGGCCGGCGACGTCGGCGCTCGCATTGCCGTCGACGATCATGTAGGGCAGATAGACGCCGACCACGTTCTCGGGCGTGAATTCCTGCTTGAATGCCTTCAGCGCGAACAAGCGCCGCTTGTCGACGAACTGGCGGATGCGCGCGACCGCGTCGTCCTTCTTGATGTGGAACGGCAGCACCGCATCGGGCACCGCCCCATTCGCCACCTGCTCGTTGACGCCGAACACATGCCGACACCAGTGGCATCGCGCGGTCATCGCATTCTCGGTGTTGACCGTCACCTCGGCGCCGCAGCCGGTGCACTTGAACGTCATCAGGCTCGCGGCGTCGGCGGCGATGTCGCGCGCGCCGGACGCGACGATCGTGCCCTTGAGCTGGTCGATGCCCTCGCCGAGACCGAATTCCTCCTCGACGCGCTCCCCATGCCATTCGTTGCGGCAGAAAAGACAGATCAGCAGGTCCGTGCCCGGCCTCTGCCGGATATCGGTCGAGCCGCATTTCGGGCAGTGGTTGAGGCCGTCCCTGAGTTCGGCGGCGCCGGTGTCGATGGCGACCGGGTCGGGCGCCAGCAACTCGTCGCGGATCGGCTTCGGCAGGGTGGCGGGGTCGATCGGCGAGCTGCCGGGTTCGGGCGGCACGTCCTGCGGTGATCCCGGGCCCCTGTAAGGCGGCGGCGATGGAGAATCGGTGTTCGACATGACGGGGTGCGTGCGCGGCCTACAAGCCCAGCGCCTTGGCCTTGAGTGCGTCGTAGTCGGACTGTGTGATCAGGCCCAGGTCGAGCATCTCCTTGGCCTTCTTCAATTTGGCGACAGGGTCTTCGGCAGCCGGCGCAACCGGCTGCTGCAGGCCGGCAAGGCCGCCCGTCATGCCCGTCGCCATGCCGATGCCCACGACGCCCGCCGGACCGCCGGTCTCGCCCGCCGACTGAATGCCTTGCGCCACGCTCGCCTGCAGGTTGGAATTGCCGCGCGCGCCACCCAGCGCGTCGGCGCGCTGCACGGTCTTGAGCAGTTCCCGCGTGTTGGCGTCGTACTCGATCGAAACGATCGCGGTCTTGACGATGCTCAAGCCCCGATCGGACTTCCATTGGAAGGCAGCCTCCACCGCATCGGACAGGCTCCTGGCGAAGCCGAGCGAATCCTGCTGCAGCTTGGTGATGCGATTGCCCTTGCCCGGATCGTTTGTGTAGAGGCTGAAGGCCGGCGCGAGCGAGCCCACCACCTCGTTGAAGAGCTGGCTGGCCGCGGCATTGTCGATGTCGGTGAAATCGAAAACCTGGCCGGGCTGCAGATAAACCGCCGGCACGAAATTCTTCACGAACAGGATCGGATCGACGATCTTCAGCGTGTAGGAGCCGCGCGTCACCGCGCCGACCTGAGTGCCGAGGAAGCCGTCGTCCCAATAGATCTCCGACTGGGTGCCGAAGCGGTTGTTCGGCAGCTCCTTCAGCGAGACGAAGAAGGCAGCCTGCTGCGAGCCCGGCTGGCCGCCGAACTTGAAACGCTCCCAGCTCTGCTTGATCAGCGGATCGACGAAACCGTCGCCCGCGAAGATCGACGTCGAATTGATGTCGTCCGACCGCCATTCGTAAGCGCCTGGCTCGGCGGCAAAACCGGTGACTTTGTTGTCCTGGAAGAGCAGCAGGCCGTAACCCTCGGGAACGACGATCTTCGAGCCGTTGGTGATGATGTTGGAGGAACTCTTCGAGTTCGAACCACGGCCCGCATTGGTGCCGCGCGGCACCGCCGCGAAAAGCGCCGCGGTCGCCGGAAGGCCGTCCGGAACCGTGTAGAAGTCAATCCACTGGTCGGCAAGCGTGCCGCCGATCGAACCCACCACCGCCTGAATAAGGCCCATCGGATCTCCCCGCGATTCTCAGCCGGGCACAGCGCCCACCGTGCCCCAACTATACATTCCCGGCGGATTTGGGACAGGACGGGGAAATGAAAGTTTAGTTCGGGAAGCGAGGCATCGATGCGGCGGCAGAGGCCGCGGGTTTGGACTGGTCGCAGGCGCAGGGATGCGTCCGAAGCGGAAGGCCGAAGCCCGCGGCATGCGCGCTTCGGCAAGCAATGGCGGCTGCGTACGCGGCTAGCCGTGCAGCTTCTTGGCTATCTCGGCGAGCCGCTTGCCCTGGAACTTCGCGCCTTCGAGCTCCTGCTCGGACGGCATGCGCGAACCGTCGGAATTGGACGTGGTGGTCATGCCGTAGGGCGAGCCGCCGCGGACCGTGTCGTTGCCCATCTGCCCGGCATAGGCATAGGAGAGCGGCACGATGATGATGCCGTGGTGCTGCAGCGCAGCCTGTGCCGAAAGGATCGCCATCTCGACGCCGCCATGCTGGTTGGCCGCGCCCGACATCACCGTCGCGACCTTGTTGATCAGCGCGCCCCTCGCCCAGAGCGGGCCGGTCTGGTCGAGAAAATTCTTCAGCTGCGCCGCCATCATGCCGTAGCGGGTCGAGCAGCAGAGCACGAAGCCGTCATAATTCTCGAGTTCAAGCGGGTCGGCGATCGGCGCCTCCTGGTCGAGCTTGTAATAGGCCGCCTTGGCCACTTCCGCCGGAACCAGCTCCGGAACCCGCTTGAGGGTCACCGTGGCGCCTGCTTCCTTCGCCCCTTCCGCGGCGGCTTTCGCCATTGCCTCGAGATGTCCCCAGCTCGAATAATAAAGCACCAGCACCTTGGCCATATGTCTCTCCTTGACGCCTCTCCGAAGCATGATCCCGGCAAGTCCGATACTTTCGGACCGCCGGCTCGGCCGGCTTTTCTGCACCGACCGTTGCAGAACACTGTAGCGGCGGCGGCACGGGTCAGGAATGCGCGCTTTCTCGACAGATCGTTCACAGTTTTGCGATCATTGCCGCGCTTCACCGGCAGCGTTATTGGACACTCGAGCGACAGAACGGGCCGGCGAAAAACGGCCGGAGAAAGAGCAGGATTGCGCCGATGGCTGAAATCGTCACCGCGGGAATGATCGTCATCGGCGACGAGATCCTGTCCGGGCGCACAAAGGACCGCAATATCGGCCACCTTGCCGATGTGATGACCGCGATCGGCGTCGACCTCAAGCAGGTGCGCATCGTGCCGGACGAGGAGCCGGCCATCGTGGAGGCGATCAACGCCTTGCGCGCCGGCCACACCTACGTGTTCACCACCGGCGGCATCGGGCCGACCCATGACGATATCACGGCGGATGCCGTGGCCAAGGCTTTCGGCGTGCCCTGCGACTATGACGCCAGGGCCTATGCCATGCTGGAGAAGAGCTATGCCGAGCGCGGCATGGAATACACCGAAGCCAGGAAGCGCATGGCGCGCATGCCGGTCGGGGCCGTCCACATCGACAATCCCGTCTCGCTGGCGCCGGGTTTCCGCATCGGCAATGTGCATGTGATGGCCGGCGTGCCGGCGATCTTCCAGGCCATGCTCGACAATGTCGTGCCGACGCTGAAGACCGGGACGAAGCTCTTGTCTGCGATGGTCCATTGCCCTTACGGCGAAGGCACGATCGGCGGCCCCCTGACCGACGTGCAGAAGGCCCATCCCGATACGATCATCGGCTCCTATCCGAAATACCAGGACGGCAAGTTCTGGACCGAGCTCGTCATCCGCGCCCGCGACCCGCAGGCGCTGGAAGCCGGCCGCGCCGCGGTCGAGGCGATGCTCGCCGCCATCCCGCGGCCCGTTGCCTGAGCGACGATTTCCACCGCGAAGGAGCGGTCGCCAAGCGTCCCGCCCCTTGCCAGGCCCAAGCTTTTCCGGCTAGCACCGGCTGCATTCCAGCTTAACGGAGTGCGCCATGTCCCTCCCCGAAAAGGCTTTTCCCGTCTCGTGGGACCAGTTCCACCGCGATGCGCGTGCGCTCGCCTGGCGGCTGGCCGGCGTCAGACCCAGCTGGCGCGGCATGGTTTGCATCACCCGCGGCGGGCTGGTGCCGGCGGCGATCATCTCGCGCGAGCTCGGCGTACGCCTGATCGAGACGGTGTGCGTGGCCTCCTACCACGAATACACCACCCAGGGTGAGTTGGCGGTGCTGAAGGACATCACGCCCGAGCTCGCCGAAAACGACGGCGAAGGCGTGCTGATCATCGATGATTTGACCGACACGGGCAAAACCGCGGCGATCGTGCGCGCCATGCTGCCCAAGGCGCATTTCGCCACGGTCTACGCCAAGCCGAAAGGCCGTCCGCTGGTCGACACCTTCGTGACCGAAGTCTCGCAGGACACCTGGATCTATTTCCCCTGGGACATGGGCTTCACCTACCAGAAGCCGATTGCCGACGATCACAAGGGGTAAGGCAGCAGGGGAAGCGGCGTTTAGACCGGCACGTCGCTGCCGGGCAAAGAAGAGGCGCTACTGCCCACTGCCCTCCTCTCGCTTGACCAACCCGGTGGAAAAGCAGCGCCCCGCAAGCCCGACGCCAGCTTCGCCCAAGGAATCACCTATATGTCTAGTCATATGGAACAGGCGATGATCTCGCTTGTTTCGATGCCTGTCGGCTCGCAAAAAACCGCGCCGACCCAGTCGCCTGCCGCAAAAGTGTCGTTATCGTTAACTTTTGTGCTTTAAATTCATAAGATTACGTCTCATATTCGTGAGACGGCAAACAAATCGGGGTTTGGAAAATAGCCTACGTCGCCAACATCAAGCCAGCCAGGCACAAACCGGTTCTCGACCGTGTGCTCGCGATGTTCCGCAGCACGCCGGTCAGGACTCAGGTTGCCGCGCTGCCATGGCGCCGGACCGATGACGGGGTTGAGGTGATGCTCATCACCAGCCGCGACACGGGCCGCTGGGTGCTGCCCAAGGGTTGGGTGAAGAACGGTGAGAAGCACTGGTCCGCCGCCGCGCGCGAGGCCAAGGAAGAAGCCGGCATCAGCGGCGCTGTGACCCGGCAGGAGGCCGGTCGTTATTCCTACGACAAGGCGATGAATTCTGGCCGCGACATTCCGTGCCAGGTTCTGGTCTACGCGCTCGAGGTCGACAAGGTCGCCTCGAAATGGAAGGAAAAGGGCGAGCGCGAGCGCAAATGGTTTCCGGCCGGCGAAGCCGCCGCGCTCGTCAACGAGGCCGGCCTCGCCCATTTGATCGAAGCCTTCGCCAAGTCCCCTCGCGCCTTCGCTTAACCCCCGTACCGCTCCGTCCTGACGATCTCCGCCGGCACGCCGGCCGCGATGACGCCATCGGCGGCGGTGTTCACGAAACCGTTGGAACCGCAGATATAGACCCTGAGCGGCGGCCCGGGCAGCCGCTTCAGGCAGTCCGCCACCATCGCAGCGTCGATGCGACGATCGAGCACGCCGGGCGTGACCGGCTTTTCCCGCGTCAGCGTCTCGACCAGCTGGAAGCCGTCACCCTTCGCGGCAAGCGCCTCCAGTTCCTCGACGAACGGCATGTCGGCGCGGCTGCGCGCCGAGAACAGAAGGAGCATCGCGGCATCCGTACCCGTCCGGGCGCGGTGCCGCGCGATCGAGAGCAGCGGCACCACGCCCGAGCCGCCGCCGACGAGCAGCAGCGGACCGCCCTCGCCTTCGCGCCAGATGAAATGCCCGCCGATTGGGCCGCGCAGCTCGATCTCGTCGCCGATTTCGACCACCTCGTGGAAGTAGGGGGAAACCTCGCCATTCTCGAGCTTGTCGATGCCGAGTTCGATCACCTCCCCCGCTCCCGGCGCCGAAGCGATCGAATAGGCGCGGCGCGCTTGGTAGCCGTCGGGCGCGGTGAGCCGCACCTCGACATGCTGGCCGGCGAGGAAATCGAACGGTCTTTCGGGCCGGAAGAAGAAGCTGGAGATCGTGCGCGATCGACGCTCGATCGCGGTGATCTTCGCTTTCTGCCAGACCAGCCCTTGCGGCGCGCCGCTCCGGTCGCTTGTCACGGTTAGCCTCGCCCTCCTCGGCTCACGCCGCAGCGATGTCGAGCTTCAGGTCGGGGTGCGTCGAAAATGGTGGCTTTCGAGAACCGGAGCGTACTTTCAGTAAGTGAGCACCGGAAGCGCGGGAAGCCGCCATTTGCAGACCGCCCTCACCTGAAGTTCGGCACCCCTAAAACAATCCCAATTCACGCGACATGCTTTAGTCATTGGTGTAGCGCTGCTCGCGCCATGGGTCCCCGTAAGCGTGATAGCCGCGCAGTTCCCAGAAGCCGAGTTCGTCACGCTCGGTGAATTGCAGCGTGTCGATCCATTTGGCCGACTTCCAGAAATAGAGATGCGGGACGAGCAGCCGCGCCGGGCCGCCATGGTCGGGTGTGATCGGCTGACCCTCGTAGAGCGTTGCGACCATGGCCTTGCCGCCGACCACATCCGCGGTCGGCACGTTGGTGGTGTAGCCGTCGAAGCAATGCGCCAGCGTGAAACCGGTCGGCGGCTCGACACCCGCATCGGCGAGAATGTCGTCCACCAGCACGCCGTCCCAGGCGGTGTTGAACTTCGACCAGGTGGTCACGCAATGGATGTCGCGCGTCATCTTAGCGCGCGGCAGCGCGTTGAATTCCTCCCAGGTCCAGCGCTTCACCGGCCGGATGCCGTTCTTCAGCGTGAACGACCAGTCCTCCAGCTTCACCCGCGGTGTCGGTCCGGCCGACAGCACCGGAAAGCCGGTTTCGAGGTACTGCCCAGGCGGGAGGCGGCCTGCTGCCTCATCGCTGCTGCGCCCGCGTCCGAAGAAGCCTCGTGTCGCCATGCTGGAAAAAACTCCTGGGGGAACCCGATGGAGGTTAGCGCCGGCATTCGGGGCTGTCTTCACATTCTTTGACGCAACCGGGGCGCCCCGATTCGCACCCTGCGAGACGAAAACCGGGGTGATGTGTGTTTGGCCCCCTACATTCCTGCCACTTCCCGACAGCGGCCGACTCGAAGGCGCTTCCGGCACTCTTTCTCCCCACAATCCACATTCCTGATACACAAGATGTTGGGGTCACACTTTTTTCAAAAAACGAATGCTTGACGACCCCTCACGAGTCGATTCTTATGAATCATGTGCCCGCGTTTCGGGCATGGCCGGCAAGGGTGTGTCGCCGGCCCAAATTTCCTGAAAACCAGCGGAAATCGGGGGCTTTCCGCCCGTCTTTCGAGGCGTGCGGAGCGGGTGCAGTTTGTGACCTACAGGCCAGCGGAAAGGGCAGAAAGGGGCTTGGTTAAACGACCTGTTAACACTATATTTAGTGTTTGCGCCCAAGCTTCGTACTAGATAGCGTGTATCTCCCTCGATTGAGGGAATCGCCATCAACAGCGAATTTGAGGGACCCGCGAGGGTGTTCGCTTACGAGGCCAGGGGCGACGAGCCGAAAGGATCGGCGTGTCTGGAGAAGTGAGCACCAGGCGGCAGGAGAGCCGGCAGCTTTCGGGCGGCCGGATAGGCGGACTTGCGCCTTCCGAAAAGCAGCGTGGCTGCTTGTGGAAAAGGCGCTATATATAGAAAAAGGGACGACCAGAAAAATGCGCATCGAGCGGCACTACACGAAGACGGGACAGTCTCCTTATGCGGAGATCGAATTCCGCAAGGCGCTGTCTGAGATCCGCAACCCCGACGGCTCGGTCGTTTTCCGCCTCGAAAACATCGACGTGCCCGCGCAGTTCTCCCAGGTTGCGACGGATGTGCTGGCGCAGAAGTATTTCCGCAAGGCCGGCGTGCCGGCGCGGCTGAAGAAGATCGAGGAGAACAACGTTCCCTCCTTCCTCTGGCGCTCGGTGCCGGACGAGGCAGCACTTGCCGAACTGCCGGAGACGGAACGTTACGGCTCCGAGCACGACGCCCGCCAGGTCTTCGACCGTCTCGCCGGCACCTGGACCTATTGGGGCTGGAAGGGCGGCTATTTCGCTTCCGACGAAGATGCGCTCGCCTTCCGCGACGAGCTTGCCTACATGCTCGCCACCCAGCGCGTGGCGCCGAACTCGCCGCAATGGTTCAACACCGGCCTGCATTGGGCCTATGGCATTGACGGTCCCGGTCAGGGCCATTTCTACGTCGATCCCTTCACCGGCAAGCTGACCAAGTCGAAATCGGCTTACGAGCACCCGCAGCCGCATGCTTGCTTCATCCAGTCGGTCGCCGACGACCTCGTCAACGAGGGCGGCATCATGGATCTGTGGGTGCGCGAGGCGCGGCTGTTCAAATACGGCTCGGGCACCGGCTCCAACTTCTCGTATCTGCGCGGCGAGGGCGAAAAACTCTCGGGCGGCGGCCGCTCGTCCGGCCTGATGTCGTTCCTGAAGATCGGCGACCGCGCCGCGGGCGCCATCAAGTCCGGCGGCACCACGCGCCGCGCGGCGAAGATGGTGATCGTCGATGCCGACCATCCCGATATCGAGGCCTTCATCGACTGGAAGGTGAACGAGGAGCAGAAGGTCGCCTCGCTGGTGACCGGCTCCAAGATCGTGAAAAAGCATCTCGAAGCGGTGATGAAGGCCTGCGTCAACTGCGAAGGCCATGACGACGATTGTTTCGATCCGGCGATCAACACCGCGCTGAAGCGCGCCATCAAGGACGCCAAGAAGAACGCCGTTCCGGAAAATTACATCTATCGCGTCATCCAGTTCGCCAAGCAGGGCTACACCAAGCTCGACTTCAAGACCTACGACACCGACTGGGATTCCGACGCCTACCTCACCGTCTCCGGCCAGAATTCCAACAACTCCGTCTCGCTCAAGGACGACTTTTTGCGCGCGGTCGAGAAGGACGAGGCGTGGAAGCTGATCCGCCGCATCGACGGCAAGGTTTTCAAGACCATTCCGGCGCGCGAGCTCTGGGAAAAGATCGGCTACGCCGCCTGGGCTTCCGCCGATCCGGGCCTGCACTTCAACACCACGATGAACGACTGGCACACCTGCGTGTCGGCCGGCGCCATCCGCGCGTCGAACCCGTGCTCGGAATACATGTTCCTCGACGACACGGCCTGCAACCTCGCCTCGGTCAACCTGCTGCCCTACAGGAACAAGGACGGTTCGATCGACATCGCGGCGTACGAGCACACGGTCCGGCTGTGGACCATCGTGCTCGAGATCTCGGTGATGATGGCGCAATTCCCGTCGAAGGAGATCGCCAAGCTTTCCTACGAGTACCGCACGCTCGGCCTCGGCTACGCCAATATCGGCGGCCTGCTGATGACCTCGGGCATTCCCTACGACTCCAAGGAAGGCCGCGCCATCTGCGGCGCGCTCACCGCCATCATGACCGGCATCGCCTATGCGACCTCGGCCGAGATGGCCGGCGAGCTCGGCGCCTTCCCGGACTATGACCGCAACGCCGTGCACATGCTGCGGGTCATGCGCAACCATCGCCGCGCCGCCCATGGCGAGAAGGACGGCTACGAGAAGCTTTCCGTCAACCCGGTGCCGCTGGTCTCGGCCGATTGCCCGCAACCGGAACTGATGGCGCATGCCCGCTCGGCCTGGGACCGCGCCATCGAGCTCGGCGAGATGCACGGCTACCGCAATGCGCAGGCGACCGTGATCGCGCCGACCGGCACGATCGGCCTCGTCATGGATTGCGACACCACCGGCATCGAGCCCGATTTCGCGCTGGTGAAGTTCAAGAAGCTCGCCGGCGGCGGCTACTTCAAGATCATCAACGCCGCGGTGCCGGAGGCGCTGCGCACGCTCGGCTATTCGGAGAGCCAGATCGCCGAGATCGACGCCTATGCGGTCGGCCACGGCAATCTCAACCAGGCGCCGGCCATCAACCCCGGCTCGCTCAAGGCGAAAGGTTTTACCGACGAGAAGATCGCGGTGCTGAACGCGGCCCTGAAATCGGCCTTCGACATAAAATTCGTGTTCAACAAATGGACGCTGGGCGAGGATTTCTGCGGGGACGTGCTGAAATTCCCCGACGACATCATGAACGATGTCGGCTTCGACATGCTCGCCTCGCTCGGCTTCTCGAGGAAGGAGATCGACGCCGCCAACATCCATGTCTGCGGAGCGATGACGCTGGAAGGCGCGCCCTTCCTGAAGCCCGAGCACCTGCCGGTGTTCGACTGCGCCAACCCCTGCGGCAAGATCGGCAAGCGTTACCTCTCGGTCGAGAGCCACATCCGCATGATGGCGGCAGCGCAACCCTTCATCTCGGGTGCGATCTCGAAAACCATCAACATGCCGAACGACGCGACCGTCGAGGACGCCAAGAACGCCTACATGCTGTCCTGGAAGCTGGCGCTGAAGGCGAACGCCCTCTACCGCGACGGCTCGAAACTGTCGCAGCCGCTCAACGCTTCCCTGCTCGCATCCGACGAGGAGGATGAGGACGATGCGGTCGAGCAGCTGGTCGCGCAGCCGGCCGCGGCACGCGCGGCGCAGATCACCGAGCGCATCGTCGAGCGTATCGTCGAGCGCGTCGTGCGCGACCGCGAGAAACTGCCGAACCGGCGCCAGGGTTATACCCAGAAGGCGGTCGTCGGCGGGCACAAAGTCTATCTGCGCACCGGCGAGTTCGGCGACGGGCGTCTCGGCGAGATCTTCATCGACATGCACAAGGAGGGTGCCGCCTTCCGCGCGATGATGAACAATTTCGCCATCGCGATTTCGCTCGGCCTGCAATACGGCGTGCCGCTCGAAGAGTATGTGGAGGCCTTCACCTTCACGAAGTTCGAGCCGGCCGGCCCGGTCGTCGGCAACGATGCGATCAAGAACGCCACGTCGATCCTCGACTATGTGTTCCGCGAGCTCGCCGTTTCCTATCTCGGCCGCCACGACCTCGCCCATGTCGACCAGTCGGATTTCGGCTCGACCGCGCTCGGCCGCGGCATCCAGGAAGGCAAGACCAACCTCGTCTCGACCGGCTGGACGCGAGGCCACAAGCCGACGCTGGTGAGCGGCGGCAACGAGCCGCGCGGCTCCGGCGGCTCACGCGGCACGAACGCCTATGCCGGTTCGAACGTGACCGCGATCGGCGCACTGGCGCGCAAGCTGGAAGCCGATACGGACACCGTCACCGCCTTCCGCCGCGACTATGAGGAGCGGGCCGCCGACCTTGCCGAGGAGATCGAGTCGGAAAACCTGCCGGATCTGTTCGAGGACAACAGCCCGTCGGAGGCGACGGCGCTGTTCTCCGACAAGGCAGCCGCCGATGCGGCTGCGGCCAAGAGCGAGGCGCTGAAGGCGGATGCCGGCCGCACCGACGCCAAGGCAATCGCCGCCCAACGCCGGCAGCAATCGATCATGCGCGGCTACACCGGCAACGAATGCTCCGAGTGCCACAACTTCACCATGGTGCGGAACGGCACCTGCGAGAAGTGCGACACCTGCGGCGCAACGAGCGGGTGCAGCTAGCCTTAGCCTGGTAGGTGTGGCGGCAGCCGTGAGCAGTTTGAGCGACGCTGTCATCGAAAGAAAAGCGGCCGAGCTTCGCGAGAAGCTCGGCCTGAACGGTGTTATTGCACGAGACCAAGCGCTACAGCCCTGGACATGGCGAGACCGCCAGAAATCTTAACGCCTGCCGACCAGCAGCATCAGAACCTTCTGCGCCACGAGCGCCATCCAGGCCTTCGAGCCCATCACATGGATGACAAGGGCCGCCGCGAGGCATATGCCCGACCCTGCGAAGGCGATCAGCAGGATGTGTTTCGTCTCCGCCCCTTGCACCCACGCGAGAAAGTAGCACAGCACGAAGGTGGCGGGTGTCAGCCAAAGCAGCGCGCGGACGATGCGCGGTTTCTTCTCGGGATCATCGAGAATGTGCGGCTTTTCTTCGGACATTCGCACAGGCTAGCGCGCCTCTCAGCCTGAAAGAAGGGCGGCTACTCGCACTGCAGGCGCGGGCCTCCTCCCCAGGGCTGGTAGGTGTTGTCCTCGGGCCGATAGGAACGATAGCGGGTGAAGCAGTCGCGCACGTGCTGGTCATCGATCACGAGGCCCGTGTCCTCGACGGCGCCGGCATCGTCGAAGACGTAGTCGAGCGGCTGCGAAGGTTCGTCTGCCGGGACGCTTTCACCCGCCCAATTGTCCGCCAGCGGCACAAACCGCTCGTTGCTCTCGCGCGCCGGCGCTCCCGTTAGCGCCGCATACTCAGCCCAATATGGGGACATGCATTCACGACGCCCGCCATTGTACGGCGAATAGCTGTTCGTGCCTGCATCATAGGAGCGGTAGCGGCGCGAACACCAATCGGCGTGAGCCAAATAAAGGCGTGCCGCCGCCCGATTTTCGACGGCTGGCTCCGCGACCTGGGATTCCTCTGCCGCATCGGCCGGCAGCGCGTCGGTGGTCATCGTATCGACTGCGGGGGCTGCCTGGTCGGTGTGCGCCGCCGCTACGATGCCCCCGCCGTCTGCAGGCTTGGCGCCCTCGGCAGACGCTTCGTTGCCGCCGCCCTTCTTTGCCGCCGGCAGTCGCTCGAACGCCTGCGCCTCGACATTCACGGCGCGCGGCTCGTTCGACCAGACTTCGGCCATGTTGACCGGCGCGTTCGCCGTGTGCGGCGGCTCGTCGATCATCACGAACACAGCAAAGAGAATCCCGGCAATGAACATGCCGAACGACAATGCAAAACCGCCAATGACCGCCAGGATCGGTTTCATGGCCCGCTCCTCCTGCTGTTCGGAGGAGAATGCGGTCAGGGCGTGCCGGTTCCACGTATCGCCCTTTCCCTACTCCCCCCTGTGGAGAAGGAAGAGGCGCTGATTTAAGCCTTCGCCTCGATCTTGTCCTGTGTCTTCGTGTCGAAGTCGCCGGCGTCGTGGCGCTCGTGCAACTGCTGAGCCGGATTGCCGCTGGTGCGGTTGACGATGCGACCGCGCTTCACCGCCGGCCGGGCGTAGAGCTGGTCGGCCCAGCGCAGCAGATTCTTGTACTCCTGCACGGCCAAAAACTCGCCGGCCTCGTAGTTCCAGCCCTTCACCATGCCGCCGTACCACGGCCAGATCGCCATGTCGGCGATCGTGTATTCGCTGCCGGCCACGAACTCGTTGTCGGCCAGCCTTTTGTCGAGCACGTCCATCTGCCGCTTCGTCTCCATGGCGTAGCGGTTGATCGCGTATTCGATCTTTTCAGGCGCATAGGCGTAGAAATGGCCGAAGCCGCCGCCGACGAAGGGCGTGGAGCCCATCTGCCAGAACAGCCAGGACAGCGTTTCGGCGCGCGCCGGCTGACGGGTGGGCAGGAACGCCCCGAACTTCTCCGCCAGATGCACGAGGATTGCGCCGGATTCGAAAATCCGGATCGGCGTCGCGCCACTGCGGTCGACCAGCGCCGGGATCTTCGAGTTCGGGTTGATCTCGACGAAGCCCGAGCCGAACTGCGCGCCGTCGAGCTTGATCAGCCAGGCGTCGTATTCTGCGCCCTTGTGCCCGGCTGCGAGCAGCTCCTCGAGCATGATGGTCACCTTCTGGCCGTTCGGCGTGCCGAGCGAATAGAGCTGCAGCGGGTGCTTTCCGACCGGCAGCGGCTTTTCGTGCGTGGGGCCAGAGATTGGACGGTTGATGCTGGCGAAGGTGCCGCCGCTCGGCTTGTCCCAGGTCCAGACTTTCGGCGGCGTGTAGGCGGGAGTGTCGTTCATCTTCGGGCTCGGTGCTTGGGAGGAAGGAAAGGCAACAGCCGGCGCGCCGGCCGGTCGTAAAGTGTGGATTTCCGCGCCGCGGCGCAAGGTCATGGCCCAGCCGATTTGCCGCGCTGTCCGGCCGGGCAGCCGCATGCAAGGCCTAATCCGGGAAGTCCAGCCATTTGCGCCCGACGGTCGCGAACCCGGCCTTCTCGTAAGTCCTGACGGCCTTTGGGTGGTCATTGGTATCAGTCCGGAGCCAGACGCGTCGCGGCCCCTCCTTCCACAAGGAGCGCAATGCGACGTCGAGCAGATACGGGCCCAGACGCTGGCCCTGGCAGGCCGGCACAAGGCCGAAATTGGCGATCTCGAATTCTTCGCCGTGCCTTGCGGCCTCCAGCATGCCGACCGCTGCGCCTTTCAGGCGCAGGACGTAGACGATGGTCGAGGCGGCGCGCAGATGTTCCTCCAGCGCGCGCTCCGGCATCCGCAGCCGATCGTCCCAATGCACCGGCTCGCCCACCGCCCGGTAGAGGGCGAGATAAGCCGGCACGGAGATTTTCTCGCGGCTGATCTCGACATCCGGCAGCGGCGCGGCCAGCGCCGCGCCCGAAGGCGGCCGGCTCTGCTGCATGAAGGTGGCGAGCAGGCGGACCATGGCGTCAGCCGGCGCAAAGGAGGCGGCCTGGCTGCAGCCCTACCCGGCCACGCGGCCGACCCATTTGCGCCATTCGCTTTCCGAGCCGTGGAAGGCGTTGAGGTCGATGCGGCCGTCGACGCCGTGCGAGAGGCCGGAGCCGGAATATTGCCAGAACACCCATTTGCGGCCCGGATAGACCTTTGACGGGTGCGCCGCCACCGAGCGCAGCCAGAACGGGTGGTTGGGGAACTCGCCGCGCAGATTGTCGGCATAAAAGTCGGGCGCGGTGTAGATGATCGGGCGCTGGCCGTAATGCGCCTCGAGCTTGTCCATGAAGACCTTCATCTTCTCCAGCACTTTCGCGCGCTTCAGCCGCTGCTTGCAGGACGACTGATGGTTCCATTCGACATCGATGACCGGCGGCAGCGCGCCCGCCACCTTCGGCACGTTGCGGATGAACCAGTCAGCCTGCTCGCTCGCCGCGCGGCACCAGTAGAAGAAGTGGTAGGCGCCGCGCTTCAGCCCGGCCTGGTGCGCGGCGCGCCAGTTCTTCCGGAACATCGGGTCGAGATGGTCGCCGCCGTCGGTCGCCTTGATATAGGCGAAGTTGGCGCCCTGCCCGCGCAGTTTCTCCCAGTCGATCTCGCCCTGCCAGCGCGAGACGTCGACGCCGTGCACGGCGAGCTTTTTCGGCGAGGCATGGCCGAAATTGATCGGGTGGGCATCGCGGAAGCGGCGCGGCTTGATTGCCCCGACGATCGCCTTCTCGGCCTTGGTCGGATTGTCCGGCGCCACCAGCGCCACAGTCTCCACCATCGGCTCGATGTCGGGCGCCGGCGCGTCCTCGACCGCGGCCTGGGCCGCTTCGGTCGCGCCGCCGCTTTCTTCGGCGGCCGTTGCGGCCGTCTCGGCCCCGGCGACGTCAGCTTGCGGCCGCGGTTTGTCCGGCCTGATCGAGCTCGTCACCTCGGAGGATGGCCGCATGCCATCGTCGAGCGATGCGGTCGACGAGCAGGCGGCAAGCGCAAAAGACAAAAGGATGGGAAGTGCGATTCCTGACGGACGCATCACGGACCTGTACGCAGAACAAAACAGACCGAAGGCTCACGCCCGCCGGAACGGCATTTATGAACGGGAAATTACCAACAAAGTTTGAATACGAATGATTAACGGCCGACTCTGCGAGCCCGCGCTGCGCGTCTCGTCAGGGCGTAGCCAGCCCGACTTCCGGCAGGCCGGCAAGTCTCAGGCCGTCGAGGATCGACTGGATCCGCGTCGGATCCTTGGCCGGCTGGCCGGCGCGGATACGCGCCAGCGATGCTTGCGGCTCGAGCTTCAGATAGGCATCGAGATAGCGCTGCGCCTGGTCCATGCGGCCGAGATGGGCGCTGGCCGCGATCAGCATCCAGCAGGTCGGTGGATAGTCGGGATTGAAGGCGAGCGACCGGCTCGCCGCGGCAAGGGCTTCCGCGTAGTCGCCGACGATCATCAGCGCATGTGCAATCCCTGTCAGCGTCACATGCGCGAGCTGATCGCGCGGGCTCAGCCGGTCGGCGCGGCGGAACAGCGCCAGCGCCTCCGTCACGCTGCCGCAATGCAGCTGCCCTACTCCGGCTGCGCTGACGGCCATAAGATTGTTCGGATTGGCCTCGACCGCAGCCTGGAACGTCGCCATCGCCAGGTCGTAATCCCTGGCGGTGTACAGCAGCACGTTGCCGCAACAGGCCATCACCAGCGGATCTCCTGCCGCGCGCGCGAGCGCCCGGCGCGCGAGCTCGACGATCTCCTCCCGCTCGCCAGGCGTTGCCGCCGGCCCTCCGAGCGCTTCCTTGCGGCTCAGCGCCCAAGCCAGCTGCGCCAGCGTCAGCGGGTTGTCCGGCTCGAGCCGCAGTGCCTGCATGAGAAGCGCATAGGCTTCGTCATTGTCGGCTTCAGTGCCGGTGACGTTGCGTGTCGCCTGCGCCCGCAGCTGGATGTCATAGACGGCGATGCTGCCGGGCCGCTCCCGGCGCGAGCGCTTGATCTCCGCCGCTTCGATCTCCGACCCCACGATCGACGCGACGTTCTCGGTGATGCGGTCCTGGAAATCGAAGATGTCCTCGACCGTGCCGTCGAAATATTGCGCCCAGAGATGCGCGCCGCTGACCGCATCGGCGAGCTGGGTCGCGATCCTGAGCCGCCCGCCCGCGCGCCGCAGGCTGCCGTCGAGCACGTAGCGGACGCCGAGCTCCTTGCCGACCTGCCGCACGTCCACGGCACGATCCTTGTAGGTGAAGGATGAATTGCGGGCGATGACGGCAAAGCTGCGGAAACGGCTCAATGCCGTGATGATGTCGTTGACCACCCCATCGGCAAACCAGTCCTGGCCTCCATCGATGCCGAGATTCTCGAACGGCAGGATGGCGAGCGACGGCTGCAGCGCCGCGATCATGCTGTCGGTCGAAGCTTTCAGCAGCCGGTAACCGAGCCGCGGGACCGTGGTGATCCAGTCCTGGCCGTCCGGGCCGTCGCCCAGCGCCTTGCGCAGCGCCGCGATCTGGACCGTGAGGTTTCCCTCCTCGACGATGGTGCCCGGCCAGGCCGCTTCCATCAGCTCGGATTCGGCAACCGCCTGCCCCCCAGCCTCGATCAGCGCGCGCAACAGCGCCGTGCCGCGCTGCCCGACCGCAACAGCCTTGCCGCCCCGGCGCAGCGTTCCTGCGCCCGGGTCGAGCGTGAATGGCCCAAACGAAAGCGACTCCCCCGCCATGGGAGCCAAGAATAGTCGCCGGCGAAAACAACGAAAAGGCCGCGCCGGCCTTTATCCCGCATGCCTGAGGCTTAAGCCGGTGCCGCCGTCGAAGAGCACCACCTTCTCCTCGTTCCAGGCAAGCCGCACCGCGTCCTCGATCGCGACCTCGGTGCGGGCAGGAACGGTGGCGCGCAGCATCACCTCGCCGACGCGCAGCGTGAGAATCTTCTCGACGCCGTGATTCTCCACGTCATGCACGCGCGCCTCGACCGGCGCGCCGGGCGCCACGACCACATCTTCGGGCCGGATGCCGAAGACGAGCGGGCGGCCGTCGGCAGGTCGGGCCGAAGCGGCGTTGCCGTTGAGCGGCAGCTCGAAGGCGAGCGGCGTGACCACGGCACGGCCGGAGACCAGCTTGCCGTTCAGGAGGTTCATCGGCGGCGAGCCGACGAAGCCGGCAACGAAGGTGTCGCGCGGATTGGTGTAGATCTCCTGCGGCGTGCCGGTCTGCACCAGGCGGCCGTGGTTGAGCACGCCCACCTTGTCGCCCATCGACATGGCTTCGATCTGGTCGTGCGTGACGAACAGGAAGGTTTGGCCGAGATTCATCTGGATGTTCTTCAGCTCCGTGCGCAGCGCCTCGCGCAGCTTCGCATCGAGCGCCGACAGCGGCTCGTCCATCAGGAAGACACGCGGCTTGCGCACGATGGCGCGGCCGATCGAGACGCGTTGCATCTCGCCGCCCGAGAGCCGGTCGGTCTTGCGCTCCAGCAGGTGTTCGATGCGCAAGGTCTTCGCCACCCGCTCGACCCGCTCCTTGATCTCGGCATCGGGCACGCGACGGATCTTCGATTTGAGCGGGAATTCGAGGTTCTGCCTGACCGTGTAGCGCGGGTAGAGCGAATATTGCTGCAGCACCAGCGCGACGTCGCGCTCGGCAGCACCCCAGTCGGCGACGTCGATGCCGTCGATGAAGACCTGGCCCTCAGTCGGCTTCTCGAGGCCGGCGATCAGGCGCAGCGTCGTGGTCTTGCCGGCGCCCGTCTCGCCGAGCAGCACGAAGAACTCGCCGTCGGCGATGTCAAGGTCGAGATTCTTCAGCGCCGCGTGCTTGCCGAAAACCTTGGTGACGTTCTTGAGCTGGATATGGGCCATCAGAGCCTCACTCCCAGCGAACTGCCGCTGGCCTTGTCGAAGAAATGCGCCTGCGAGGGGTCGATGCGTGCGAAGACGCGGTCGCCGGCGGCCTTGACGTAGCCCGAGCGCGTGCGCGCGCGCAGCATCTCCTTGCCCACCTGCAGGTCGACGATGTCATAGGCGCCGAGCGGCTCGATGATATGCGCCTCGACCGGCATATAGCCGTCCTTCGCTTCGCGCTCGACCAGGACGCCCTCGGGCCGCACGCCGAGCTGCACGCCGGAGGCCGCCCCGTTCAGCCTGGAAAGCAGCGCCTGCGGAAAGACGAAACCGTCGGCCGCGCCGTTCACGGCGACGCGCGCGCTGCCGCCCTGCTCCGACACGCTCGCGTCGAAGATGTTCATCACCGGCGAGCCGACGAAGCGGGCGACGAAGGTGTTTGTGGGAAAGGCGTAGACCTCGGTCGGCGTGCCGACCTGCTGCAGCATGCCTTCGTGCATCACCACGATCCGGTCGGCGAGGCTCATCGCCTCGATCTGGTCGTGGGTCACGTAGATGGTGGTCGAGCCCTGCTTGATATGCAGGCGCTTGATCTCGGCGCGCATCTCCTCGCGCAGCTTGGCGTCGAGCGCCCCGATCGGCTCGTCCATCAGCATCGCCTTCGGCCGACGCACCAGCGCGCGGCCGATGGCGACGCGCTGCATGTCGCCGCCCGACAGCGCCGACGGCTTGCGCGCAAGCAGGTCCGTGATGCGCAGCACCTTGGCGATCTCGCGGACCGCCGTGTCGACGTCGGCCTTGCTCATGCGCGTGGCGCGCAGCGGAAAGGCGATGTTCTCGTAGACGGTCATATGCGGGTAGAGCGAGAAGGACTGGAACACCATGGCGATGTCGCGGTCCGACGCCTTCAAATGCTGCACCGGCTTGCCGTCGATCAGGATGTCGCCCTCGTCGATCTCTTCCAGCCCGGCAATCGCCCGCAGCGTCGTGGTCTTGCCGCATCCCGACTGGCCGAGCAGCACGATGAACTCGTTGTCGGCGATGTTGAGATTGACGTTGTTGATGACGTGCAGCCCGCCAAAATGCTTCTGCAGGCCGCGCAACTCGATCTGGGTCATCAGTGACCTTCTCTTTTTTCCGGATCGGCAGGCGGCTCATCCTTGGAGCCGAACCAGCCGGTGAACATGAAGGTCAACAGGCCGACGAGGATGATCGTGACGCCGTAGCGATGCAGGAACAGGCTCCATGGCTGGCAGAGCGCGATGATGCCGAACACCATCACGATCTCGGCGATGCGCTGTAAGGTCGAGCTCCGGATCATTTGCGGATCGCTCCGAACGACATGCCGCGCAGCAGATGGTTCCTGAGCAGGAATGTGAAGATCGCCACCGGCAGCAGGAAGAGCAGCGTGCCGGCCGCAATCACGGTCCAGTCCGGCAGGCCCGAGCCGATCTGCGATGGGATGAAAGGCGGCGCCGTCTGCGCCTCACGCCGGGTCATGATCAGCGCAAAGGCGTATTCGTTCCAGGCCGTGATGAAACAGAACACGGCGGTGGCGGCGATGCCGGTGGCGGCCTCCGGCAGCACGATCTTGAAGAAGGCCTGCATGCGCGTGTAGCCGTCGACCAGTGCCGCCTCCTCGTACTCCTTCGGGATCTCGTCGATAAAACCCTTCATCAGCCAGACCGAGAAGGACAGGTTGAAGGCCGTATAGAGAATGATCAGGCCCCAATGCGTGTCGTTCATCTTGAGGCCGGTACTCTCGAATATCCACGCATACATCAGGTACATCGGGATCGCGACCACGATGGGCGGCAGCATGCGCGTCGACAATATGAAGAAGAGCAGGTCGGACTCCCCCTTCACCTTGAAGCGCGAGAAGCCGTAGGCGGTGAGCGTGCCCATGCCGACGGCGAGTACCGTCGATATGATTGCCACGATGAGCGAATTCACGAAGCGGTCGGGATAGGCGGAGAGCTGGACGTTGCCCTTGCCGTCGCGCACCACTTTCTCGCCGCCGTCGAACACCAGGCGCTCCCACCAGGGTGCAGCCGCATATTCCTCCGGGCTGGGCTGCGTGCGCAACTGCGAGCGCTTGAAGAAGAGTTTTACGAAGGAAGAGACCTCGGGCGTGAAGACCACCGTCGGCGGGATGGTGGTGGCGAGGTTGCGCGGCTTGAAGGCGGTCGAGGCGATCCAGTAGATCGGCGCCAGGAAGATCAGCGTGATCACCAGGACGGCGACGATCGCCGCCCGGTTGAGCGCGCGTTCGGTGGGAGTGCGCACGGCCGCCATCTCAGCGCTCCTTCACCTTGTTCAGGTACTTCACGTAGATGTTGGTGATGGCAAGCACCATGATCAGCACGATGTAGGCGAAGGCGCAGGACATGCCCGTCTGCCATTCCTGGAAGGCCATCTTGTAGAGCCGGATGGAAATGACCTCCGTCGTCGGCTGGCTGGTCAGGATGTAGGCGAGGTCGAAGGTCTTGAACGCCTCCATGGTCCGAAAGATGATCGCGATGAGAAGGATCGGCGCGACCAGCGGCAGGGTGATGCGGAAGAAGGTGTAGAACGGCCCTGCCCGATCGATCGCGGCGGCTTCGTAGAGGTGCTTCGGCACGGCCGAGAGGCCGGCGAGCGACAAGAGCATGACGAAGGGCGACCACATCCAGATGTCGGTCAGCGCCACGGCGTAGAGCGCCATGTCGGGGTTGGACAGCCACTCGAACGTGCCGAGGCCCAGCGCATAGTTGATGATGCCGAAGGACGGGTCGTAGAGCAGCTTCCAGAAGAGCCCGACGACGGCCATGGAAAGCATCATCGGCAGGAGCAGCAGCGTCGTCAGTAGGCCCTTGAAGGGGATGGCGCGGTTGAGCAGCATGGCGACGCCGAAGCCGACCACCACCTGCCCCACCACCGAGATGACCACGTATTTGGCGGTGATGACGAAGTTGTTCCAGATGAAGGGGTCGTTGAGCAGCGCGCGGTAATTGTCGAGCCCGACCCAGTTCGCCGGCGCGTCGCCCGAGGCGCGGTAGTCGGTGAAGGAGTATCCGAGCGAATAGATCAGCGGAAAGATGTTGAAGACGATCAGGAACAGGATCGTCGGGATGATGAACAGGTTGCGGATCGTGATGTCGCTCATGCCGCGGGAAGCGGCGCGGGATCGCGGATCCAGCGTTGTCATGACGGCTGTGGCCAAGTGACTGTTCCTCGAGGGTTAGAAGCCCGACGATCCGCCGAAAAGAAAACGGAGGGGGCGGGTTGCGCCCCCTCCGGGCTTCCTTGCCGCCTATTTCTGGCGATCGTACTTCTTGAAGGTCGCGTTCCAGTCCGCGGCGAGCGCGTCGAGCGCTTCCTTGGCCGTGCCCTGGCCGCCGGTGATGAACGGATAGATGCGCTGATTCATCTGGATCAGCAGCTCCGCGTATTCCGGCGTTGCCCAGAAGTCCTTCACCTTGAACATGGTCTCGTAGAAGGCCTTGTTGTACGGCGTGGCGTTCTGGAACTCAGGCGACTCGAGCACCTTGGCGCTGGCGGTATAGCCGCCGAGCTCGGCCCACTTCTTCTGGGTCTCGTCCTTGATGAACCACTCGAGGAACTTGAAAGCCTCCTCCTGGTTTTCCGAGTAGGAGACGATCGAGATGCCCTGCCCGCCGAGCGCGGCGTACTGGTCGCCGTTCGGGCCGGGAGGGTTGGCGAAGAAGCCGGTGCCCTTGGCGTTCGGGTTCGACGCTTCGTTGATGAGCGCCGGGAAGAACGCGAAGTAGTTCATGCTCATCGCGGCCAGGTTTTCGGTGATCGCCTGGTTGTCCTCGACGAAGAAGGCCTTCGCCCAGCCCGGAGGCGTGAAGCTGTAGAGCTCCTTGTAGGCTTCCAGCGCCGCGACGTTCTTGTCGGAGTTGATGATGCCGTCGACCTTGTAGCTGGCATAGTCGCCGAGTTCGCCGCCGAAGGAGAAGATGGCGTTCTCGACGCCCATCACCAGCGCGTCATAGGAGTTGTCCGTGTAGATGGCGATGCCGTAGCGCTTTTCGTCGGGGCGGTGGAAGAATTCGGCGATATCGCGCAGCGCCTTCCAGTCCTTCGGCACGCCGAGGTCGTAGCCGTATTTCGCCTTGAAGGCTTCCATTTCCTTCGGGTCTTCGAACCAGTCCTTGCGATAGGACCAGCCGACAGCGTCGCCTTCGGCCGGGATCGACCAGAACTTGCCCGAATTGGCCGGGTATTCGGCGTAATATTTGACCGTGGCCGGAGCCATGACCTGGCCGAGATTGTGCTTGTTGAAGAAGTCGGTCAGGTCGACATAGTGGCCGGCCTCCGACGCAGCACCGATCCACTGCGAGTCGCCGACGACCATGTCGTAGGCGCTGCCCTTGGCGTTGAATTCCGCGAAAGCCTTGGTCTGGAAATCCGACCACGGGGTGGTTTCGACGGTGACCTTCACGCCGGTCTCGGCTTCGTAAAGGTTCACCAGCTCCTGCAGGTAGTTCGCCGGATCCCACTCAGCCCAGAAGATGGTGAGTTCCTGCGCGAACGCCGATGTTCCGCAGGCAAGCGAAAACCCAATTCCGGCCAACAAGCCGGTTACTGACTTGCGCATGTGTGACTTCCTCCCGTTTGCACGTGTCCGCCGCCGTGGCGACGTCCTGGCGACGGCGCCGCGACGATCCTGCCGAGGCAGGTCTGCCACCCTCGTCCGCCGGTCTCCTCCCTGCGAGGCGAGAGCGATCCGCCCAGCCGGAATTTCCCACTGGACGTCGATGCCGTTCCTCAAACTGGTATTACCAATCCGCAACAGTGGTCAAGCTGTTTCTTGGTTGCCGGCCCGAAGCGGACAGAGCCGAGCATTTCCTTGGGCTTAAAGCCAACAGTATTCGCAAGTGCGAAACGATTGTAATCGTTTGCAGAAGCGACGAGCCAAGCCGGGCTCCGGGAGCCCCTTCCAACAATTGGTCCGACCAGATTGAGCGTTACGTGCCGCTTGGCGATCCTCCTCTCCTGGCCATGGCGCCGCTGAGCATGATCTCGGCAGCCCATTTGACGACCTTCTGTGCCTGGCGCCCTTCGAGACCCCAAATGTCCTTGAGGATGATCAGCGCCTCGACGCCGTAGACGAGCGACAGCGCCATCGCGAGCCGCTCGCGCTCGGGCCGCGACAGCCGCCCCGCGAGCGGCGCAATGGCGTGATCGAGCAGCTTCATGCGGTGGCCGCGGGTGAATTGCGGCTCGCCCGATTCGATGCCGGCGCGCCGCTGCGCCCATTGTTCGAGCGAATGTTTCAGCGCCGAGCGGAAGGTCGCCTCGAACTCCTCGATCCGGGGCAGCGAGCTGTCGAGCAGATCGGCGACCCGGGCCTGCGCATCGGGCAGGTCCGACGACCAGTCCAGAATCGGGCCCAGTGCCTCGTCCACCACGGCATGCACGAGTGCTGCCTGGGTGGGGAAGTAGCGGTAGGCGGTGGCGCGCGAAACCTCCGCCGCTTCGGCGACCTCGGTGACGGAAGGCACCGCGCCTTGCTGCATCAGCCGCGTCGCCGTCTCCAGCATCAAGCGCCGCGTGCGTGCCCGAGGCCCGCGCTCGTCGGCGATCGCCTGTTCTTGACGTGAGACGTCCATATCATCATGATACTCGCGTCTCACGACAAAGCAATGCCGCATCGACGGCTGCGATTGGGACGGCCCGGCACCCGCCGGGCGACGGGAGGCCGGAATGCGGGTTTTTGTCGTCGGCACGGCCGACACCAAGGGCGAAGAGCTCGCCTGGCTGGCCGACGCGATCGAAGCTGCGGGAGCGAAGCCCGTGCGCGTCGATGTCGGCACACGCGCACCCACGGTTAGGATGGACATCTCCGCCGAGGACGTCGCGAAGCATCACCCCGACGGAGCGTCGGCCGTGCTCGGTGGCGACGATCGCGGCAAGGCGGTCGCGGCCATGGGCAAGGCTTTCGCGGCTTTCATGGCGTCGCAGAAAGACGTCGCGGGCATTGTCGGCATCGGCGGCGGCGGCGGCACCTCGATCGTCACGGCCGGCATGCGCGTGCTGCCGCTCGGCATGCCGAAACTGATGGTCTCGACGCTCGCCTCCGGCGACACCGCGCCTTATGTCGACGTCTCCGACATCGTCATGATGCCTTCGGTCACGGACCTTGCGGGGCTCAACCGTCTCTCGCGCGTGATCCTGCACAATGCGGCGCAGGCGATTGCCGGCATGGTGAAGCGCCCTGCCTTGGCTGAGACTGGCAAGCCGGCGCTCGGGTTGACGATGTTCGGGGTCACCACGCCTTGCGTCACCGCGATCAGCGAGGCGCTGCGCTATCGCTATGACTGCCTCGTCTTCCACGCCACCGGCACCGGCGGCCGGGCGATGGAGAAGCTGGCCGACAGCGGTCTGGTCGAGGGCGTGATCGACATCACCACCACCGAAGTCTGCGATCTGCTCTTTGGTGGCGTCCTGCCGGCGACGGAGGATCGTTTTGGCGCAATCGCGCGCACGAAAATCCCCTATGTCGCCTCGGTCGGTGCGCTCGACATGGTGAATTTCTGGGCGCCGCCGACCGTGCCGGAGAGGTATCGCGGCCGGAAGCTCTACCACCACAATCCGAATGTCACCCTTATGCGCACGACGGCGCAGGAGAGCCGCAAGACCGGCGCCTGGATCGCCGAGCGGCTGAATGCCTGCGAAGGGCCGGTGCGTTTCCTCATTCCCGAGAAGGGCGTGTCCGCACTCGACATGCAAGGCGCCGCCTTCTGGGATCCGGAAGCCGACGCCGCGCTCTTCGCGGCCATCGAAACCGGCGTCAGGCAGACAGCGAACCGTCGCGTCATACGACTGCCGCTTCACATCAACGACAAGGCTTTTGCCGAGGCCGCAGTCGTGGCGTTCAACGAAATCGCGAACTGACGAAAAGACCGCTGATGCCTGCAATTCCACGCAAGACGCTTCTTACAAAATTCCGCAGGATGATCGCCGAGGGCCGGCCGATCGTGGGCGGTGGCGCCGGCACGGGCCTCTCCGCAAAAGCGGAAGAGGCAGGCGGCATCGACCTGATCATCATCTACAATTCCGGCCGCTACCGTATGGCCGGGCGCGGCTCGGCCGCCGGGCTGCTCGCCTACGGCAACGCCAATGAGATCGTGAAGGAGATGGCGGTCGAGGTGCTGCCGGTGGTGAAGCACACGCCGGTGCTCGCCGGCGTCAACGGCACCGATCCGTTCGTGCTGATGCCGCGCTTCCTCGCCGAATTGAAGGATATGGGCTTTTCCGGCGTGCAGAACTTTCCGACCATCGGCCTCTTCGACGGCGCCATGCGCCAGAGCTTTGAAGAAACCGGCATGGGTTTCGGGCTCGAAGTCGACATGATCGCGGCGGCGCGCAGGCTGGACCTCCTGACGACGCCCTACGTCTTCAACCCGGACGAGGCGAAGGCGATGACGCAGACCGGCGCCGACATCGTGGTGGCGCATATGGGGGTCACTACCGGCGGTTCGATCGGCGCCACCAGCGCCAAATCGCTCGACGACTGCGTCAAGGAGATCGACGCGATCGCAGCCGCGGCGCGTTCGGTGCGCAAGGATGTCATCCTGCTCTGCCACGGTGGGCCTATCTCGATGCCCGGCGACGCGCGATACATTCTCGAGCGCTGCGACGGCATTCATGGCTTCTACGGCGCGTCGAGCATGGAGCGCCTGCCGGCGGAGGCCGCGATCCGCGACCAGACGGCCGGCTTCAAGGCGCTCACGATCGCACGCAAGGCGGCGACGAAACCGGCAGGCAGAAAGGCGAAGGCCAAATGAGCAGGGAACAATTCTTCCGCTACCCGAGAGAGGTGAACACCTTCGCCTTCGACTGGGGTCGGCTGGCGCTGACCGTCGCGCCCGAGGTCAATCGCGCCGAGCGCTTCTCCGGCGGCGTGGTCGATCTGGCAAAGGGCCAGGGCCATTCGCGCCACAACCATCCAGGCGCGGAAGAAATCATCTTCGTCATCTCCGGCAATGGCGAGCAGATGGTGGAGGACGACCAAGGCAATCCGATCGTGGAGAAGGTCGGGCCGGGCTGCACCATCTACGTTCCCGAAAGCCGCTACCATTCAACGCGCAACACCGGCGACGGGCCGATGCAGCTTTTCGTGGTCTATTCACCGGCCGGGCCCGAGCTTGCGCTGCGCGACCTGCCCGACTTCAAGCTCGTACCGCCGAGCGAGAAATGAGCGGTTTCGTTCTTCCGGCGCCGCTGCAGCCATCCGTCGCCGTTGCCGGGACGGCCGACCGCTTCCCCGTGCGGCGCATCTTCTGCGTCGGACGCAACTACGTGGCTCACATCCGCGAGCTCGGCAATGACGAGCGCGAGCCGCCCTTCTTCTTCACCAAGCCGGCGGACGCGGTGGCCGACAGCGGGGCGACGATCGCCTACCCGCCGCTGACGAAAAATCTGCATCACGAGATCGAGCTGGTCGTGGCGATCGGCAAGGGCGGAACGCGCATCGCCCGCGAGGCCGCGCTCTCGCATGTGTTCGGCTACTGCGTCGGCATCGACTTCACTCGCCGCGACCTGCAGGACGAGGCGAAAGCCATGCGCCGCCCTTGGGACTGGTCGAAGGCCTTCGACCAGTCGGCCGCCTGCGGGCCGATCGCGCTTGCAGCGAAGGTCGGCCACCCGGAAAAAGGCCGCGTCTGGCTCATGGTCAATGGCGACATGCGCCAGGAAGGCGACGTCGCCGAAATGATCTGGCGCGTGCCGGATGTGATCGCGTTCCTGAGCCGGGCGGTGGCGCTGCAGCCGGGCGACCTGATCTTCACCGGCACGCCGGCGGGAGTGTCTGCCGTGGAGGTCGGCGACAAGGTCGAAGGCGGCATCGACAATGTCGGCAAGATCGCGGTGACGATCGGGGCGGCTTTATAGGCAACGGCAGCGCCGCCCCCCTCACCTACTCCCGCAAAAACCCTTCGATCATCTCCGCATAAAGCTTCGGCTTGGTGATCAGGAACATATGCCCGTCATCGACCAGTTCCAGGCGCGAGTTCTGGATCATGGAGTGCAGCACGCGGGCATTGATGACCGGCACCAGCGGGTCGTCGGTGCCGGCGATGATCAGCGTCGGCTGCCTGAGCAGCCAGAGCCAGGGCAGGCTGGTCCAGCCGGTCATGGCGAAGAGCTGCAGCATGTAGCCGTAGCGTGTGGCGCCCTTCATCGCCGCGGCGTGGCGGTTGATCAGCGTCGGATCGGTGCGGAAATCGCCGCCATAGATCTCCGCCGCGATCGAGCGCATGTAGCCCGGATCGGTGTAGCGTTTCGGGCTCGCCATCTTGGCCAGCACGTTCGGCGTGCCGGGCACCATGGTGACGCCGGACGTGGTGGCGCACAGGATCAGCTTCCGGCAGACGCCGGGATACTGGTAGGCGAACTGCTGGGCCAGCCCGCCGCCCCAGGAGACGCCGGAGACGTCCAGCGTGTCGTGCCCGAGCAGGTGCGCCAGGTTCTTTGCCAGCCGCGCCAGCGTCGAAGGCCGGTACGGAAAGGCCGGCGCGGGCGATCCGCCGACGCCGGGAATGTCGAAGATGATGGCCCCGGTGTCGTCGAGCGCCTGCATGAACGGCTCGGCCAGCTCGAGATTGGCGCCGATGCCGTTGAACATCATCAGCGGCGGCCGCCTGGCGCTGCCGTGACGGATGCCGACGCGCAGTTCCTGGCCGTCGACCTCGAGGGTCTTGATGTCCATCGCGCCCGATCGCGCCGCCCGCTTCTTCGCCGTCGTGTTCATGCCCTGCCCCGTATTCTCGTTATCAGGGTAGGCGCTCTACGTTGCCCCCCTCTGGCCTGCCGGCCATCTCCCCCACAAGGGGGGAGATCGGACGGCCGCAATGGTTTCGCCAGCCTTCGACGCCGACGATTAGCGAAACTGGTGATGCCGGCCAATCTCCCCCCTCGTGGGGGAGATGTCCGGCAGGACAGAGGGGGGCGCGAAGAAACTCGGCCGTTCAAGCGATGGCCCAGCATCACGCCTCGAACACATACGTCCCAGGCGCCTTGCCGAGCGCCTTGTGCTTGGCGTTGCCCGGCGTTTTCGGCGCGTCGATCTCATCGCCCGAACGCTCCTTCAGGAACTGCGCCCAATCGAGCCACCAGCTTCCCTCCTGCTTGGCCGCCGAAGCGGTCCATTTCTCCGGGTCGGTCTCCTTGACCTTGCCTTTCACATACCATGCCTTCGGGTTGCCGGGCGGGTTGAGCAGGCTCTGCAGATGGCCGGAGTTCGACAGGATGAAGGTGGTGTTGTCGCCGAAGATGCGGGCGGTCTGGTAGACCGCCTTCCACGGCGTGATGTGGTCGGTCGTGCCGCCGATCACATAGGCCTCGTGCTTCACCTTCTTCATGTCGATGGGCACGCCGCCGATCGACATCTTGCCGCCGTTCATGAACGGGTTGGTGAAGATCAGGTCGAGGAAATCGGAATGCAGCCGGGCCGGCAGCCGCGTGGTGTCGGCGTTCCAGAACAGCACGTCGAAGGCTGGCGGGCTGTTGCCGAGCAGATAGTTGTTGACCCAATAATTCCAGATCAGGTCGTTCGGCCGCATCCAGGCGAACATTTTCGCCATCTCATGCCCGTCGAGAATGCCGCGCGCCTTCGACATCTGCTTTGCGGCCATGATCGATTCCGGCGTCACCAGTGCCGAGAAATCGGAATCGCTCTCGGCCTCCGTGTCGAGCACGCAAACCGCAAGCAGCACGGCGTTGATCTTCTTCAGCTTCTGCGCCGCGAGCCAGGCCACGTAGGTCGAGACCGTGATGCCGCCCGAGCACGAGCCCATGATGTTGACGGTGTCGGCGCCGGTGATCTCGCGCGCCGCGTCGCAGGCCTCGTCGAGCGCCTGGATATAGGTGTCGAGGCCCCAGTCGCGCTGTTCGGGCGTCGGGTTGCGCCATGAGACGCAATAGGGCTGGACCCCCTGGCTGAGCAGGAACTTGATCATGCTCTTGTCGGGCGAAAGATCGACCGAATAATATTTGTTGATCTGCGGCGGCACGATGAAAAGCGGCCGCTGGTAGACCTTCTCCGTCGCCGCCGTGTAGTGCACCAGTTCCAGCACGTCATTCTTGAAGACGACGTTTCCGGGCGTGTTGGCGAGGTTCTCGCCCACCTTGAACTTCGACACGTCGACCGATGACGGCAGGCCGCCATTCTTGGTCATGTCGTCGAAGAAGTTTTTCAACCCGTTGATCGCGCTTTTTCCGCCGGAGTCGACAAAGGTCTTCACGGCCGTCGGGTTGAGCAGTGGGTTGTTCGACGGCGCCATGGTGTCGACGAAGATCGACGTGACCAGCCGCGCCCGCGCCGCATCCTTTTCAGGCAGGTCGGTCTTCTCGACCAGATCGGTCACCGCCTTGCCCCAGGCCATGTAGGACTGCATCAGCGCCTTGTGCACGCCGGACGTCTTCCAGGCCGGGTCGGCGAAGCGGCGATCCTTCGGGTCGGCCGCGAGGTCCGATTGACCGGTGACGATCTTGCCGAACTCGGTGGCAAAGGAGAGCCATTGCTGTGCGAGCGCCTGGGGTTGTCCGGCGAGCGCGCGCATGACCGTGCCTGCGGCCGAGATCAAATCCTCGGTGCGCATCCCGACCAGCGGGTTGAGGGCGAGCGTGTTCTTTGCCGCATCGTCGGCGATCTCGTCCGCGAGCGTGCGATCTTCCTTCGGCTGCTTCGCCATGGTGTTTCAACCTTTCCGCGGCGGACCCTGCACGAGCATCGCCAGCGTCTCCGCCACGAGCGCCGGTTTCTCCTCGCCTTCGATCTCGACCGTGTTCGCGCACTTCATGAGATATTGCCCCGGCCCCTTCGGCTCGAAGGAGACGAGCGAAGATTTCATCCGCACCCTGGAGCCGGCCTTGACCGGCGCGAGAAAGCGCACCTTGTCGAGCCCGTAATTGAAGGCCACCGCCGTATCTTCCGGCATGGTGCCGATGTCCTGGCCGAGCGAGGCGACAAGCGAGAGCGTCAGATAGCCATGCGCGATCGGCGCTTTGAACGGGCTCTCGCGTTTTGCCCGCTCGACATCGACGTGGATCCACTGATGGTCGCCGGTGGTTTCGGCGAACTGGTTTATCATCGCCTGGTCGACGGTGACCCAGCCCGATGTGCCGAGTTCCTTGCCGACATGGTCGTTCATGGTGGCGAATGTCAGTCCGGGCATCTCGTCTCCTCTGCAGCAATCTCGGCCCCTCACCCGGCTGAGCCGCAACCGGGTGAGGGCGAGCGGCCCTACGCCGCCTTGTCCTTCATGTCCTTGAGCGCCTGGTCTCGCAGCTCGCGGCGCAGGATCTTGCCGACATTGGTTTTCGGCAGCTCGGTGCGGAACTCGATGTATTTCGGTTTCTTGTAGCCGGTGAAATTCTTGGCGCAGTAGGCGACGAGATCCTCTCTGGAGAGGGCTTCGTCCTTCTTGACGATGAACATCATCACCGCTTCACCGGTGCCCTTGTCGGGCACGCCCACCACGGCGCATTCGAGCACGCCCGGGTGCATCGCCGCAACGCCTTCGATCTCGTTGGGGAAGACCTTGAAGCCGGAAACGACGATCATGTCCTTCTTGCGGTCGACGATCTTGATATAGCCCCTGTCGTCGATGACGCCGACATCGCCTGACTTGAAGTAGCCGTCCGGCGTCATGACCTTCTCGGTTTCGTCAGGCCTTTGCCAATAGCCGGACATGACCTGCGGTCCCTTGATCGCGATCTCGCCAGGCTGGCCGACAGCAACGTCCTTTCCGTCATCGTCGAGCAGCCTGACATCGACATTGGGCAGCGGCAGGCCGATCGTGCCGGTATACGCGTCGTTGTCGGTCGGATTGCAGGTGATGCCCGAGGAGGTTTCGGACAGCCCGTAGCCTTCGACGATCGGGCAGCCCGTCACCGCCAGCCACTTCTTCGCCACCGCCTCCTGCACCGCCATGCCGCCACCGTTCGAGATCCTGAGCTGCGAGAAATCGAGCTTGGCGAATTCGGCATTGTTGGCGAGCGCGTTGAAGAGCGTGTTGACCGCCGGGAAGACGTGGAACTTGTACTTGGCGATCTCCTTTACCGTGCCCGGGATGTCGCGCGGGTTGGGGATCAGGACGTTGACGCCGCCGGTGCGCATGGCAAGCAGCGCGCAGGTGATGAAGGCGAAGACATGATAGAGCGGCAGCGCGCAGATGAAGGTGAGCTGGCCCTGCGTCGGCTTGCGCTTCAGGCCGGGCTGCATCCACGCTTCCGAGGCAAGCAGATTGGCGATGATGGTCTTGTGCAGCAGCGTGGCGCCCTTGGACACGCCCGTCGTCCCGCCCGTGTATTGCAGCACCGCCACGTCATCGGGCTTGATGTCGACCTTGGTGAGTTGCTTGCCTCTGCCCGCGGCGATGGCCGCATTGAACCTGACATGGCCCGGCAGCGACCATTTCGGCACCGCCTTGCGCACATTGCGCAGGACGAAGTTCACCACGGTCCCCTTCGGGAAGCCGAGCAGGTCGCCGACCGACGCGACGATGACGTGCTTGACCGGCGTGCTGGCGATGACCTGCTGCAGGGTGGTGGCGAAATTCTCCAGGATGATGATCGCCTTGGCGCCGGAATCCTTGAGCTGGTGCTCGAGCTCGCGCGGCGTGTAGAGCGGATTGACGTTGACGACGATGAAGCCCGCCCGCATCACCGCGGCAACCGCCACCGGATATTGCAGCACGTTGGGCATCATGATCGCGACCCGATCGCCGCGCTGCAGCCCCAGACCTTGCAGGTATGCCGCCAGATCGCGCGACAGGCGATCGAGGTCGCCAAAGGTCAGAGCCTTGTCCATCAGGATATAGGCTTTGTCGTTGGCGTACTTCTTGAAGCTTTCCTCGATCAGCGCCACGACGGACGGGTAGCGCCCGACATCGACCGTATTCGGCACGCCGGCCGGATATTGCTTGAACCAGGGACGGTCCATCGCGTTTGCCTCCCAATTGTGTTGTCGTTGTTTTTTCTTGCAACTTAATCGCGCGCCGGAGCGAAGAAAAGCGGCAAGCAGCAGCCTTCGCTGACGGAGCGGAAGGCGCCTGGCGTCCGGCGCAGCCTTGCCTTCGCGGCGAATCCGGCAAATGATCCCGGCAATGACGGCGGTCTACGCCGCATCCCGGTCAACGGGGGAGGAGAGGATGAGGCAGCTCACCGGCATCGATGCGGCGTTCCTCTACATGGAGACGCCCGAGACGCCGATGCACGTGGCCGGGCTCACGCTGTTCGAGCCGCCGGCCGATTTCTCCGGGTCCTTCTTCGAGCATTTCAAGGAATTCTTCCTCTCGCGCATGCACCTCGCGCCGATCTTCGAGAAGAAGCTCGCAAAGACCGTGTTCGAGCTCGACCACCCGCTCTGGGTCGACGCCGAGGAACTCGACTTCGACTATCATCTGAGGCGCGCGGTGCTGCCCTCGCCGGGCCGCTTCGACCAGCTCGAGGCGCTGGTCGGCGACCTGCATTCGATCGCGCTCGACCGCTCCCGCCCACTCTGGCAGATCGTGGTGATCGAAGGCCTGGATGACGGCAACGTCGCCATCTACGCCAAGGTGCATCACGCAGCCGTCGATGGCGGCGCCGGCATGGCGATTGCGGCCGCGCTCTACGACATCTCGCCAAAACCGCGCGCGGTGAAGCCGCCTGCGCCGAAAAAGCCGGCGCGCAAGCCGACGATGGAGGAGCGCGCCATCCTCGGCATCGCCGATGTCATCCAGGCGGTGGCGCGCCAGCAGATCAAGGCGCTCGAGGCGGTGCCGCAATATCTCGGCACGCTCGCCGAGCTGTTGGCGCCGAAGGCGGGAGCCGGCGGGCTGCCTGCCCTTCCCGACGTGCTGGCGCCGAAGACGCCATTCAACGTGACCGTGACCAGCCAGCGTTCCTTCGCAGCGCGGGAACTGTCGCTCAGCGACGCCAAGGCCGTCTCGAAAGCAACCGGCGCCAAGATCAACGATATCGTCATGGCGGTCGCTGCCAGCGCGTTGCGCGGCTACCTCGCCGGGCTGAAGGCGCTGCCGAAGAAACCGCTGGTGGCCTTCGTGCCGATATCGCTGAGGGCGCCCGGCGACGCCGACGCGTCGAACCAGGTTTTCGGCATGCTCTGCCCCATCGCCACGCAGCTTGCCGACCCGCTCGAGCGGCTCGCCGCGATCCGCAAGGAGTCAGGCGATTCGAAAACGCTCGCCGGCACGGTGAAGGACGTTGCGCCCAAGGATTACCGGCTGCTCGGCGCGCCGATCCTGCTGCCGGGGCTGGCGCAGCTCTACGGCAGGAGCCGCCTGGCGGATGTCATGCCGTCCACCACGAACCTCACCATCTCCAACGTGATGGGGCCGCCCTTCCCGCTCTTTTGCGCCGGTGCGAAGATCCTCGCAATGTACCCGGTGTCTATCCCGGTGCACGGCATCGCGCTCAACATCACGGTGCAGAGCTACCAGGACAAGCTCAATTTCGGCATCACCGCCGACCGCAAGGCCGTGCCCGACGCGGCCGGGCTTGCCGACCGGCTGGCGCCGGCCCTGGCGGAGCTCAAGGCGGCCGCGCTGGAGAAACCGAATTGAGGCATTACATATCGTTAGCCGCGCTATCTTACACTTCGACGCGCTGCTAAGCTCGATTGACAGGCTCCGGAATCGCCATTGCAAGCGGCCGGGCCAAGCGACAGGAGTTGGAATGAACGCCCATGCCGAGCCGCTGAAGGCCCCCTCAAGGCTGCTTTTCGCGCTGGAGCTGCGCGCCATCCCCGAGCTTGGCGGCTTCTTGGCCTCCTTGCCGCTGCTTTCGACGCTGACGCCGCGCGGCGACGGACACCCTGTCCTGGTGTTGCCGGGTCTGGTGACCACCGACAACTCGACCATTGCGCTGCGGCGCTTCCTGAAATCGAAGGGCTACGACGTCCACGGCTGGGAGCTTGGCCGCAACTACGGCCCCCTGCCCGGCATCGAGCGCAAGCTGATCGCGCGCGTCGAGGAGCTTTTCGAGAAGGCCGGCCGCAAGGTGAGCCTGGTCGGCTGGAGCCTCGGCGGCATCTATGCGCGCCAGCTTGCCAAGATGTTGCCGGACAAGGTGCGCTCGGTGATCACGCTCGGCAGCCCGTTCAACGGCGACCCGCGTTCGACCAATGCCTGGCGGCTCTATGAATTCACCTCCGGCCACAAGGTGGCAGACCGCGAGCGGCATATGGGGGGAGCGATCTCGGAATCGCCGGATGTGCCGACCACGGCGATCTACAGCCGCAGCGACGGCATCTGCGCCTGGCAGACCTGCGTCGAGAACGAGCTGCCGCATACCGAAAGCATCGAGGTCGAGGCCAGCCATTGCGGCCTTGGCCACCACCCGGCAGTCGTCTTCGCCGTCTGCGACCGCCTGGCCCAGCCCGAGGGCGAATGGAAGCCATTCGACCGCAGCGGCTGGCGCAGCGTGTTCTTTCCTGACCCGAAGCGCTGATTCCGTCTCCCTGTTCACGCGGAGAAGCCAGCTACCTCGCCAAACAGTCCGCTGAAAGCTCGCTCGCCTTCGTCAGCCCGCAGAGCGCCAGCGTGAGGTCCAGCTCCGCCAGCACGTTGCGGATCACCTCGCGCACCCCGGCCTCACCGGCAATCGCGAGCCCGTAGACATACGGACGCCCCAGCAGCACCGCCTTCGCGCCAAGCGCCAGCGCCTTGGCAACGTCGGCACCCGAGCGGATGCCGGAATCCATCAGCACCGGCAGCCCGTCGGCCGCGGCAACCACACCGGGCAGTGCATCGAGCGTGGCGATCTCGCCGTCGACCTGCCGGCCGCCATGGTTCGAGACGACGATGCCGTCGACGCCATGTTCCCTGGCAAGCCTTGCATCCTCGGCGCTGCGCACGCCCTTGAGCAGGATCGGCAATCTGGTCATGCCGCGCAGGCGCGCAATGTCCGACCAGTTGAGGTCCGGTCGCGAATAGGTCGCGGTGAAATGCGCCACCGCTGCCCGCATCTGCCCCATCGACAGGCCGAATTGCCGGCCCTTCCGGCGCAGGCTCAGGCCCGTCTCGACGATACCGAGCCCGCGCGGCCGCAAGCCCGTATCCGGCGCCGCCGCGGGCACCTTCGCGCGAAACACCGGATCGGAAAGATATTGCGCCAGGCCGAGCCCGCGCAGGAACGGCAGATAGGCCTGGTCGAGATCGCGCGGGCGCCAGCCGAGCAGCGTCGTGTCGAGCGTCACCACGATCGCCTCGCAGCCGGCTTTTTCGGCCCGGCCGACCACGGAGCGGACGAAATCGTCGTCGCTCGACCAGTAGAGCTGGAACCAGCGTGGCGCCGGGCCCATGGCAGCGGCGCATTCCTCGAGCTTCACCGAGGCCTGGTTGGAGAAAACATAGCCGATATTCTCGGCGGCCGCCGCGCGCGCCACCGCAAGGTCGGCCTGCGGATGCGCGAGCTCGAGCACGCCGATCGGCGCGAGCAGCACAGGCGCCCGGTGCGTACGCCCGAAAAGCATGACCGAAAGGTCGCGCTTGGAAACGTCACGCAGAACGCGCGGCACGAAGCGATGGCGGTCGAAGGCGGCACGGTTCGCGCGCATCGTCGCTTCCATGCCGGCGCCACCGATCGCGTAAGCCGCCGCCTGCGGCGACATTTTCTGCGCCGCCCGAGCTTCCAAGGCGTCCGGCGCGACCGGGACGAGCGGACGCCGCCCACCGGCCCCGGTCACATAAACCTGCATCTGTCGCAGCCGACCGGGCGCGACGCCTGCGGTTGGATCGCTCATGGCTGGAAGCCTCTTGCCCTTGCGCGGCCGGCGTCAGCTCTTCTTCTCGAAGGCTTCGCGCACCTCTTCCATCGCTTCCTTGATGCGCGCGCGCAGCACCTCCACGGATTCCGCTCCCGACTTGCGCACGATCTCGGCGGATTCTCCGGCATTCTTGACCGCGGCTTCGAAAGATTTGCGCGCGAACTCCACCTGCTTGGCGATCGCATCCTGCGGGCTGCCGCCGAAGCGGAAATCCCTGGACATGTCCGTCACCTCGCGCAGCGTGTCCTGCAGCACCTCGCGCTGCTGCGCCATCAGATTGCTCGCGCCGGCAGTCGTCGCCGCCGCCGATTTCTGCAGCGCCTCGAGGTTCTTGCGGTGATGTGCGATGATCTTTTCCACGTCCATGTTCGGCAGGCGCAGGTCGCGGCCGAGCTTCGCGAACATATCGATGAAACTTTCCTGCTCCGGTTGCTTCGCCATGGCTTCCTCCGAGTTGTTCCTGCGACTGTAGAAGATCGGCGCGCCCGGTCAATTCGGGTTACAGGAACAGAAGCTCGCCCGTGTAAAGCACCAGCCCGGCCAGCCCGCCGATCAGCATGCCGTTGAAGCGGATGTATTGGAGGTCGCGGCCGATATTGATCTCGATGAGGCGCGTGAGCTGCCCGAGATCCCAGCGCTTCACCTGATCGGAGATGAATTTCGACACACCGCTCTTCTGGCTTTCGACGAACGAGGAAAGCGCCACCACAAAACCCTGGTTCATGTCGGCGCGGATCTTCTCGTCGCGCGCCAGCTGGCGGCCGACCTCCACGAACATCTGGGTGAGGTGCTTGCGGATCATGGAATCCTCGGAGGCCGCGTCGGTTTCGAGGAAGGTGCGGAAACCGGCCCACATCTCGTGCATGAGCGAGGTGAGCTCGGGACGCTCCAGAAAATCCTGTTTCAGCTTTTCGGCGCGGCGGGAATAATCCTCGGAATGCTTGAGCTTCTCGATGAATGTTTCGACGAACCGGTCGAATTCGGCGCGGATCGGATGCTCCGGGTCCTCTCGAACGTCTTCCAGCAGCGACCCTGCCGAAGCGACGATCTTGCGCAGCAAATAGGCATCGGCGCGAAACACCTTGAACAGCGAGGGCAGCTCCTCACGGATCTTCTCGCGCATCGCCACAAGCGCTTCCTCGTCGGTCAGGAAACGGCCCACGACCCGCGTGAACTCGTCGAGAAGGCGCTGGTGACGACCGTCGGCGGTGAAGGCGGAAAGCAGGCCCGCGGCAAGCGGCGCCAGCTCTATCTTTTCGACCTGCGCCATCATGCGTGCGCTGATGAAGCCTTGCAGTCCGGACTGCTCGATTGCCGACAAGGTCTGCGGCACCAGTCGCCCGACAAAACGCGACAGCCCCTCGGCCCGGTCGGCGTCTGAGAGCCAGTCGGCCACCAGCACCGCGAAATCGACCTCGTTCAGCTTCTCCTTGACCGGGCCGGGCGCCAGGAAATTGACCTCGATGAAATGGCCGAGATTGTCGGCAATGCGATCCTTGTTCTCCGGGATGATCGCCGTGTGCGGGATCGGCAGCCCGAGCGGCCGGCGGAAAAGCGCCACCACCGCATACCAGTCGGCGAGGCCGCCGATCGTCGCGGCCTCCGCGAAAGCGGCCACGAAGCCGAGCACCGGGTGAAGATGCTCGAAGCTTTTGGCCAGGGCGAAGACAACAACGCAGATCACCAGCGCGGCCGTGGCGATGAATTTCGTACGGCGGAGCGCGGCGAGCTTTTCGGTGTCGCGGACCGGAAGGTCGATGGTTGCGATGGCCATGGCGCGTTCCTCGAAGCATGCCCCGGAAAATTCCGGTCAGGATCATGCGGCAACAATCGGCGGATGCCTGCCGAGCGGCAATTCTAAGCCGATTTGCGGGGCCGATCGTACGATTTCAAGCCGGCGAAGCCCCGACGGCGCGGCCAGAGTGCAGCCGGCTGTCAAATATATCGTCACGATTCCAAGGCATTGGCTGAATTTTTGCGCCGCACCCAAGATTTATGTTGCACTGCACAATGAACGCATCTATATGCCCGTCATCCCCGGGTCCTCAAGCGAACGGGGCAAACCATGGCTCCTTAATGAGGATGGAGAGAGAAATGACCACGAAGACCACTGCCAAGACCAAGACCGCCGCCGCCGGCTATTTCGAGCAGGTTCGCGACGCGTTCGAGACCGTGACCTCCAAGATCGAGGTTCCGACCGCTGCCCGCGACTTCGTCGCCCGCACCGCTTCGTCCGCTTCGGAGCGCGCCGAGCAGGCCCATCAGGCCGCCGGCAAGCTGACCGACGGCGCCGAGAAGCTCGCCACGTCCTTCGTCGGCGGTTATGCCAATTTCGCCCGCGGCATGTTCGACATGACGCTCGCCAACGTCCAGCACGTGCTTGCGACCGTCGAGAAGGTCGCCGGCGCCAAGTCGCTGAACGAGGCCGTGCAGTTGCAGGCTGACTTCGTCCGCGACAATGCCCGCGCCAACTACGAGCGCGTCCGCGGCGCTGCCGAGAACGTCCGCACCGTCGTCACCGATGGCGCGAAGACCGTCCAGGCCGAGATCGGCAAGATCTACGACTTCGGCAAGAAGGCCGCCTGATACGGTTTTTGGAACCGGTGACGAGAAGAGGCCCGCTAACAAGCGGGCCTTCTTTTTTTGCTCGAGCCAATCAGAGCGCGGTAAAAACGGCGAGGCAGATGAAGGCGATCACCGCCAGGATCGCCCGCGCAAGGTGTCCGTACTCCCAGCGGTCGCGGATAGCCGTCCAGTCGCGCCCGGCCTGATCGGCCGCGCCGAGCCCGAAGAACGTCTCCCCGCCTGCCCCGAGCTCGGTCTCCCGCAGCCAGAACCGGTTCATCGGGTGAACGACGATCCAGTAGACCGCGACGACGAGGGCGAGCGCCACTGTGGCGATGATCACAAGCGCATCACCGCCGCCGACAAAAGCCAGCACCAGCGTGACCACGATCGCCAGCGGCTCGGCGGCCCCGGCGAAGGTAAAGCCCGGATAGTAGATCATCTGCATGCCGAGATAGGCTTCTTTGTGCAGACGCAGCTTGCCCGGCATTTCGAGCGCGTGCGCCAGCGTGGTCGTCACGACCAGCGCGGCGATGACAAGCGCGATGATTTCCAGAACGGTCTGCATCGGAACCTCCGCTGGAGGTCCAACGGATGCGTCAGGCGATGGTTCCTGTCGCGGGCTGCATTGCCGGGCGCGCTGCGCCCGGGGCCCAGCTCGCCAGGCGTTTGAGCAGGTGCTGCGCCACATCCGGGCCGAGCTCGATCATGCCGACGGTTTCCCCCGCCTCGAAGTTCAGCGTGGTCGCATATTTGCGGGCGAGCGCACGCATCGCCGTATTTTCCGGATGCGTGGTCACGCGCAGGCGCGTGTAGCCAAGGCCAAGCGCATGCAGCAGCAGGCGTTCGAACAAGCGCTTGCCGATGCCGCGATGCTGCCATTCACGCTCGACGGAAAATGCGATCTCGCCCGTCGGCTCGGTGAGGTCGGGGCGCTCATGCAGCTCGGCCGCGCCGAGCACCCGGTCATCCTCGACATAACCGATGACGGTCGTGCCGTCGTGGAACGAACGTTCGGCGTAGCCGGCGATAAAACTGTCGTCCGGCCAACCGTTGAAGCGGTCGCGCCGGCTTGCCGGATCAAGCCTGAGCAGGTGATCGCGGAACTGCGGCAATTCCGAAGGCCGCAACTGGCGGATGATGCCGGGCGGCCGGGTCGTGTGCATCACGCACTCCTTTCCCTCCCCAAGTCATCGATTCCCGACGTGTCTTATATTGTGCACTGCAACATGAATTGCAATGGCACCTCAACCGCCCGCCCACACGTCCAGCACATAACGGTTGTCGGCCGTGACTTTCTCCATCCAAGCATCGGCCGTCAGCGCGTCGACATCCTTTTCTTCGGCGTAAAGCCGCGTGAGCTCGCGCTTCACGTCAGGCTCCATCCGGCTTCCGTCGCCGCAGACGAAGATTTTTGCGCCGGCCTCGACCAGCTTCCACACCTTGCCGCGCTCGCGCCGGATCAAATCCTGCACATAGGCTTTCTCGCGGCCGTGCCGGGAGAAGGCGACGAATAGCTCGCACACCCCATCGGCCGCGAACTTCTCCAGTTCCGCGCGGTAGATGAAGTCCTGGTCGGGGTGGCGGCAGCCGAAGAAGAGCATGGCCGGGCCGAGCGCCCTGCCCTCGCTCTTCTGCAGCGCTCGCTCCTGCAGGAAGGCGCGGAACGGCGCCAGCCCTGTGCCCGGGCCAACCATGACGATCGGCTGGGCCGGATCCTCCGGAAGCCGGAAACCCGCCTTGGTCTCGCGGATCGCCGCGTGGATGGTCGTGCCTTCTGCCTGGCCGGCGAGGTGGTTTGAGCAGGAGCCCTTGTAGATGCCCGTGCCCGAACGCGCCGGGCCATCGACGATGCCGACCGTGATCGCGGCCTTGCCCGGCGTCGCCCGCGGCGACGAGGAGATCGAATAGTAGCGCGGCGCAAGCAGCGGCAGCATTTCAAGATAGAGCCCGAAAGGCAGCTCGCACGCCGGATACTGCTCGAGCAGGTCGAGCACCGATTTGCGCTTGATGGAGATTTCGGCACGGTAGGCGTCGGGACCGTCCTGCGCCTCGGCAGCGAGTTTTTCGAGCTCGGGTTTTGTCTTCGGGCAGCGGGTGCTTTCGGCCATCGTCTCGATCTGCTTGCGCGTCGCCACGGCCTGCAGCTCGACATAGTCGGACAGGATGCGCCGCACCGGCAGCGGCCCGTCGGCTGGAAACGGCGAGTGTCGCCCGCCGGTCGTCTTCAACCTGATCTGCGTGTCGGGTGCAAAACCGAAGCGGCGTTCGATGCGGCCGACGAGCTCGGGGTTGTTGACCGGCACGACGCAGAGATGGTCGCCCGGCACGTAGGACACGCCTTCCGGCAGGGCGACCTCGATGTGACGGGTCGAGCGGCCGGAGCCCTGCGCCTGCAGCTCGCTGTTGGCGAGCACGGTCATCGGCTTGGCGCTCGCCTGCGCGACGACGGGATTGGCCGCTTCGCCGCGCACGATCTCGACCTGGTAGAGCGGCTCGGCCTTTACGGCTTCCGAGAAATCCACGTCGAGGCCGAGGCCGGCACCGACCTGCGGCCAGAGCTTCTTGAACCAGGCCTGGAACTGGCCGTCGAGATCTTCGCGCGCATCGGCTTCGCCGCGCGGCGCCAGGCGGCGGCCGCCGAGCGCTTCCATCCGCTCGTCCATCATCCTCGGTGTCGCCTGGAAGGTCGAGGCCCAGTCGCGGTTGCCGCAGCCGAAGACGAGATAGTTGACCCCCGCCGCCGCACTGGGCTGCGCCTCGTTCAGCCATTTGACGAAACGCGTCGCATTGTCCGGAGGCGCGCCATTGTAGGAGGCGCTGGCGATGATGACGGCGCCTTCGGTCGGCAGCTTGCCGGCATAGGCATCGAGCTCAGCCAGCGTCGTATCGAAACCATTGAGCTCGGCCGATTGCGATATGGTGCGCGCCAGCTCTTCCGTGGTGCCGAGATTGGAACCGTAGAGGATCGTGGCCCTGGTGCCGTGCTTCGGCCGCTGCGCCTGCGCCACGGCCGGAGCCGCGTTCTGGTTCGCCGGAAGTGCTGCACCCGGCACCACGCTGCCGCGGGTGATTTCGGGCCGCAGCTTCACCTTCATGCGGAATCCGTCCGGCTTGATCGAAAGCGATTCCTTGATCTTGAGCTGGTATCTCTGATGATCGAACAGCTGGAAACGCTGCAGGATCATGCCGAGCACCATCGTCGCCTCCTGCATGGCGAACTGGCGGCCGATGCAGGCGCGCTGGCCGTTGCCCCACGGCTTGAAAGCGTTGGCCGGACGTGCCGCTTCGCGCTCGCGCGAAAAATTCTCGGGGTCGAATTTCTCCGGCTCCGGCCCCCACACGCTCTTGTCGCGATGGAGCATCAGCGTCAGCAGCGTGACGAAGGTGTTTTTCTTCAACCGGTATTGCCCGCCGATCACCTCGTCCTTGTAAGGGTAGAGGCCGATCGCCGGCGCGGTCGGCCAGAGCCTGAGCGCCTCGTTCAGGATCTGCTGGACATAGCTGAGCTGGTTGACCTGTTGAAAGGTCGGCGCCACCGCGATGTCGCGGCCGAGCACCCTGTCCACCTCCTCATAGGCGCGCTCCAGCACCTCCGGATGGTTGAGCAGGAAATAGAGCGTGAAGGACATGAGCCCGGAGGTGGTCTCGTGCCCTGCGATCAGGAAGGTGATGATCTGGTAGCGGATGTTCTCGTCCGACAGGCTTTCGCCGGTCTGCCTGTCGACGCCTGCCAGCATGAAGTTCAAGAGGTCCTTCTGCGCCGCGTCGCCTCCTCCCCGCCGGCGCTCGCGGATGATGTCGTCGACCAGCCCGCTCATGAAGCCTATATCGTCACCCATCTGGCCGAGCCGGCGCCTGAGCAGCTGTTTCTCGAAGGGCAGGCCGCGCTGGACCATGGCGGTCTCCAGCGTGCGCGTGAGCGCATCGATGAAAGGATGATAGTCGCGCCGGTAGAAGGAATTGAAGCGGTAGTCGAAGCCGCAAATGCCGATCGTGTCGAGCGCCAGCGCCGTCATGTCGTGCACGACGTCGATGTCCTCGTCGGCGTTGAGCCGCTCCCATTTCATGCAGAGCTGCGCGCCGATGTCGTACATCAGCGGCAGGTAGGCGCCCATGGCACGGTGCGAGAAGGTGGGCAGGAGGATGTTGTGCGCCTTCGACCAGTTGGGCTCGCTGGTGTCGGAGGTGAAGAGCCCATCGCCGGCAGCCGCACGGATGCGGCGCAGCGACCCGCGCACGGCCTTGTCGAAGCGGGCCTCGTCGCACAGCTCCTCGACCAGGCTGGCGCCGGAGACGACGACGAGCGGCGTGCCCATCATGTCGAGCCAGAAGATCGGCCCCTGCTCGCGTGTCATCTGCATCAGGCTTTGCAGCGGCTTCGAGCTGTCGAAGGACAGCATGTTGCCGACGATCGGGCTGCCGGGCGGCTTCGGAATGGGGTGAAGCGCATTTTTCTGCGCCATGAGAATCCTCCCGCTTTGCGTGCCGGCCCCGGCCGGTCTTTTTTGCCGATATTCGCAAGAACGGGGCGAAAGGCAAGGCAGGCCTGCCCTGTCGAGCGCATGTGGGGGCGGTTTCGGGATTAGGACATACGCAAACCGAAAAACCGTGCGGCACGCCGCGCGATCCTCGTTCGAGCGGCGTGCCGCACATGCAAACAGAGGGTTAACGTCTTCCACCGTGCCGTTAAGGTTTGCCACGTTAATGCCACAGATCGCCCCGAAAAGGGGAGCAGTCGGGTGGGGGATCGTCCGCGAAGTCCTGCGTTGAGGGGAGTGGAAGTCTTGGCGAATCCTCGCATCACCGAATTGCGCACCGCAGAGCGCGAACAAACAGCCGGACGCCGTCAGAAAGTCCAGAGAACCGCAGCCATCATCGCCGCCTGCACCGTCGGCATTGTCGGCGTCGGCTTCGGCAGCCTGCTTGTGCACGCGCATTTTTCCGACCAGCAGCAGACCTCCAGCGTCAAGATCGTCAAGGTGAAGACCGTGCCGGTCGTTGCGAAAGCGAGCGCCGCGGAAGTCGTTGCCGCTGCCAAGGCGCCGGCTGCGGCCGACGACACCGCCGAAAGAGTGGGCAGCGACGCGAAGGTCGAGGAGGTCGCCCTGGCGGGCGAGGCTGGCGATGAAATCGACGACCTCGAAGCAACCGACCCGCGCTGGGCGCGTGGGGCCGGCGCAGCCGCCGTCGTCACCAGCCCGACCAGCGGCGCGGCCGGCGCTTTGACCGCGCTGGCGCCGGTCGAAGAGGTCGACCCAGGCGACCGGGCCAATCCAGCCGCCGCCATCACGGCCGGGGAGGAAGACGGCGTCGAGACTGCGGCGATTGCCCCGGATGAGGTAAAGCCGAAGCCGGTCGAGAAGAAGAAGCCTGCCCAGGCAGATGCCACCAGCGACGCGGCGCCCCAGCGAATTGCAACCGCAACCTCGGACGTGCGGCTGCGGGCCGGACGCAATGCGGGCTCCGCCGTGCTCGGCGTCGTGCCGCAAGGCAGCGAGATCGGCGTGGTTTCCTGCGACGGCTGGTGCGAAGTGGTCTTCGCCGGGAAACGCGGTTTCGTCTACAAGAGCTACGTCTCCGGCTCGAAGCTCAGCATCGTGCGCAAGAACTCCGAGAAGGACGACGACGCCGAGCCCGCCAATCCCGCGCCATCCGACACGCAGCCGACGATCGGCCGTGCCGCGCAGAACCGCAGCCCGGCAGAGATCGGTCCGTAAGTCGAAGGGCGCCCCTTCGACAGGCTGAGGGCGGCGAGACGCCGCCCCTCCAATCGGGTCAACTGAGGGTTTCGGCGAACAGCGTCAGAAGCCTCCTCCAGTGGCGGTCGGCCCCTTCTGCGTCGTAGACACCGTGATCGGGCACGCACCAGCCGTGCAGCTTGCCGACATAATTCTCGATGAGATGGTCGACCTCCGCATTACGGAGCGCCTCCGCGAGCCGCGCCGACTGTTCCGGCGGAAAGCTCTTGTCAACGCCCGCCACGCCCACATAGACGCGCCCCTTGATCGAGGCGGCCTGCCGGTGAGGGCTGTCCGGCGCGTCGGATGCCAGCCCGCCGCCGTGAAAGCTGGCGGCCGCCGCAATCCGGTCGGGATATGCCGCCGCCGCGTTCATCGCTCGGCTGCCGCCCATGCAGTAGCCGACAGTGCCGATCTTGCCCGTTGCGCCTTCACCGGTCAGCGTCTCGATGAAGGCAGCGGTATCGGCCTGGGTCATCGCCTGGCTGGTGCCGCCGATCATGCCGCGGATCTGCTGTCCGGTTGTCTCATTGGCGAAGGCGGTCTTCGCATCGAACGGGCCGTAGGCGCCGTAGCGGTAGAAGATATCCGGCACCAGCACGAAATACCCCTCGCCCGCCAGCCGTTCGGCCATCTGGTCGAGCGCAGGGCGCGGGCCGAACGCGTCCATGTAGATGATGACTCCGGCCTTGCCGGACCTCGCGGGTTTGAACAATCCGGCCTGGCAGACGCCGTCGGCGGTGCGGATTTCGATCGCGCGCTTGGACATTCCTGTTTCGCTCCCTGGAAATGAGACGGGACATAAGCAGCGAGGCAGCCGCGCAAGGCAAGCCATATCGACAGGCGAATTTTTGCGCCGGAAAACCTTTCGTGCCGTTGCGCGTTAGGGCTCAAAGCCCGTGCGACGAGGAACGACCATGGCCACCAAGGAATTGTCCAAGCCGAAAGCGGAAGCTGCGAAGCAACGCGAAATCCAGCGCAAGGTGGACGCTGACGACAAGGCCAGGCAGCCCAAGGCGAAAAAACGCGCGATGCAGGCCGGCGCGCGCAGGTATCCCGAACCGCCCTTCCCCGAGCAGCATCATCCCAAGCCTGGCGAAGAGTGGAAGATCGACCCGGCGCCGTTGTTCGACGCCCCCTTCTACATCGGCTCGAAGAAACTCGACGGCAAGGTGGCGCTGATCACCGGCGGGGATTCCGGCATCGGCCGGGCCGTTGCGGTGCTGTTCGCACGCGAGGGCGCCGACATCGCGATCTCCTACCTCACCGAGGCGAAGGACGCCGAGGCGACGAAAAAGGCCGTCGAGAAGGAAGGCCGCAAATGCATCCTGCTCCCCGGCGACGTGTCCGAGCGCGCCTACTGCCGCAAGGCCGTGGCTGAGACCGTAAAGAAGCTCGGCAGGCTCGACGTGCTGGTGAACAACGCCGCGTTCCAGGTCCATTCGAGCAGATTCGAGGATTTGACGGAAAAGCACTTCGATACGACGCTGAAGACCAACCTTTACGGCTATTTCCATATGGCGCAGGAGGCCGTGCCGCACATGCAGCCGGGCTCGGCCATCATCAACACCGGCTCCGTCACCGGCATCGACGGCTCGAAGGAACTGGTCGACTATTCGATGACGAAGGGCGGCATCCACGCATTCACCCGCGCTTTGTCAGGCAGCCTGGTCGAAAAAGGCATCCGCGTGAACTGCGTCGCGCCGGGCCCGGTATGGACCCCGCTCAATCCCTCGGAGAAGGAAGCGCAAGACGTGGCGCAGTTCGGCGCAAAAACGCCGATGCAGCGCCCGGCGCAGCCGGAGGAAATCGCGCCGGCCTATGTCTTCCTCGCCTCCTCGCAATGCTCGAGCTACATCACCGGAGAGATCCTGCCGATCGTCGGCGGCTATTAAAGCATGTCTCCCAAAAGTGGCCCCGGTTTTGGGACAAAGACATGCGCAAAATCAGAAACTTGAAGCAGGTCGCGTGAATCCGAATTCACGCGACATGCTTTAGTCAGCGCATGAACGCGGCCATGTGAAAGGCCTGGACCTCGGCCGGATAGCGGTAGGCGACACCATAAGGACAGACATTGCGGTCGAGGCAGCCACGGTCGCGGCACGCGGCGCCGGCTTGCGAACGCACATGGTCGAGACACGACTTATGGGCAAAACCTCGCTCGGAGTAGGCGTCGGCCGGGCAGGATTTCAGGCAGGGTTTTCCGGCGCATAGGTCGCAGAGGTGAATCTGTTCGGCAGGCGCTTGAATCGAAATCTCAACATCGAAAAGCAGGGCCCCGCGATAGGCATGCCAGAGCCCATATTCGGGATGCATCAGGATGCCGAGCGGCGAAGGTTTCAACCGCTCCGCCCGCATCGCCCATTGCTGGAACGGCAGGAACGGTCGATCGGATGGCGACACGGCCCGGGCACCGAACTGGGTCGCGACCGCGCCGATCGTCTCGCGCGCCCAGGTGTCGAGCGGGTTCGTAAAATCGGCCGGCTGGCGCTTGCGCCAGGCGACGAAATGCGGCCACGACGCGGCTCCTGCCTGTCCCACCAGCAGGACAGATTTTGCTGCCTCGCCCGACGGAGCGGGCGGCGAGCTGTCGCCGGCGTCGAAATTGAAACCGCCGCGGATAACGAGGCCGTGGGCTGCAGCGGCGGCTGAGACCTCGGTCAGGACATCCCGGCCGTACGGCATCTACAATACCCAAGTGCGGAAGATTCCGCGCTCTACGTTGCCCCCCTCTGTCCTGCCGGACATCTCCCCCACAAGGGGGGAGATCAGCCGACCGCGATGGTTTCGCCAACCTGCAACGCTGGCGATTGGCGAAAGTTGGGACGAGAGGCGATCTCCCCCCTCGTGAGGGCTTTGCACGGAAGCTGAGCGATGATTCCGTTTGAGTTGAAGCGGGAGATGATTCGCATGGTCGATCGTGTGGTTGGTCAACTTAGCCTTGCGGACGGGCTTGCC